>ERZ827168.794-NODE-794-length-48550-cov-18.475265_pt1 | contig 48550 bp, 45 predicted proteins | sample MGYA00519868_ERZ827168 | MGnify/ENA primary metagenome ERZ827168 (study PRJEB31778, sample SAMEA3449271) | human gut metagenome | biome: human gut; feature: human-associated habitat; material: faeces | place: United Kingdom | collected 2010/2012 ...
ATTTTCATTTACTCGTGTCTTTCCTTTAACAGAATACACACATATTGGTTCAATTCTAAAATCAACTGCTCCTGTTTCTTCTTGTAATTCTCTTTTAGCTGTTTCTAAAATACTTTCTCCAGGTTCTCTGTGACCTCCTGGTATTTCATAAGTCTCTCTTTCTTTGTGTTTACAGAATACCCACTTGTTATCTGTTTTGGATATTATCACTGCAAACTTCAAAAATTCATCTGCGACATTGTCATAAAATTTTACTTCTACCATTCTATCAATACCTCGTCAAATTCAAATTTATCTAACTGTTTTATGAATTAAAATCTACTGATTGTAATGATACAACACTTCTTTTCCATGCCTTTCAGCATACTCAATTTCTTTTTTCACAGATGTTCCAATATAACCATCCATATTTACAACATATATTCCATCACTTAAATCTATTTTTCTGTAATGAGCATCTTCAAGTTTTAAAAGTTCATCTTCAGTTGGAACAATATTATCTTCACAATAAACACATTGTAATATATTATATCTTATATCCTTTGCTTATTTCAAGGTCATAAGCAATTTTTTTCATATCTTCGGCAAATTTCATGCTTCCACAAATTGTATAAGTTTTCACCCAATCACCTCATCAAATTCCGATTTGTTGCTCACTTTTCGTATTCAAATTATACCATAAAACTTGTGAACAGTTCTACCGCAACTTTGGACTATATGAGAAAAGTCCGAACAGTTTTCTGCCCGGACTTCCTCGCTCAATCATAAATCAATTCCGCTTTCACAATCTCCTCTGCCTGTGCCTTGCAAGCGTTCATCTGCCGCACCCATTCCATTTGATTATCGGCTTTCAGTTGCTCGGTCACACCGTACTGCTTTGCCAGCTTCGGCACGATCAGCTCCATGCGTTTTCGTGCCGCTTCGTCAATCTCGGCGCAATACTGTCTTACGTACACCCAGCCATCGGCGGTTCTTTTTATTGCGGCTGTATTTCCCCGTGTTCCTTTTCAAATTCGGCAATGCGCTTTTTTATCATCTGTTCCAGCTCACGGTTCTTTGTACGGCCCTCGTATTCCGCAATATATCCCAGCTTGTCCAGCAGCGCCTGTTCCACCCGCAGGGTATATCTACTGAGCGTATCCTTCATTTTGCCGCCTCCATGACGAAGTATTGGCAAAATAATAGCGAAGTAATATACTCTTATGTAGTTTTGACGCATTTGTGACGCACGGCATGGAGGAAAATATGTATCAGAAAATGTATACCACGCTGTTCAACGCTATTACGGATGCACTTCGCGATCTGGCCGACAATGATCCTGATGCCGCCGCTTCCAAACTGATCCTGGCGCAGCAGCAGGCAGAGGAAATCTTTATCTCCGCAAGAAACGCTGCATAGCAAAAAAGAACCGCCTTCCGGCGGTTCTTTCTCGTCTCTCGATTCTCAATTCAGCGCCCCGATGACCTCCGCGTACTTGCCGATGTCCGACGCGCCGTTCCACGTCATGAAGCCGCCGGTGTTGCCGGTGTCCCGCAGTGCCCGCACCTCGTCGGCCAGCTCCGCCGCGCCGTAATGGTTGTACGGCTCGCGGATGGCGTTGTAGCACTGTATCCACGTCCGCACCGCCGCCGGAGATGCTGTCTCGCTCTGCCGCGCCGCGGCGCTCTCGCCGAACATATGCACCGTATCATAGGGATGCTCCCAGGGCTTATAGTCCCCCCGTGCGCTGTAGTGATCCGGATAGGGCATTCCGGAAATGGCGTCCACCACCGCGCTGATGGCGGGCCAGTACTGGCCGCAGGCCGTCACATAGGCGTTGGCGCACTCGCCGAACACATCGCCGGACACGTAATACCCCGCCTCATGCAGCCGCTCCGCGGCATACATCAGAAACCGCTGCACCGCCTGAGCCTTGCTCTCCCCGTAGGTGTTCTTGTAGTCGATGGTCCCCGCCTGCTCGTACTTGTACGCGCCGTCAGGGAAGCGGATGTAGTCGAACTGGATCTCGTTGAACCCCAGCGCCGCCGCCTCCAGCGCCAGCTCCGTCTTGTACTGCCACACCGTGCGGTTGTAGGCGCTGGGCCAGTACATACTGCTGATCTTCAGCGGCGTGCCGCTGAGATCGGAGATCACATACTCCGGGTGGTCGGCAGCCAAGTGGGCGTCATTGAACACCGTGATGCGTCCGATAGTATAGAACCCGGCGTCCCGCAGCTTCTGCACGTTGGCCCGGAAATTCTCCATGGTGTCCTGGGCCGCCGCGTAGGCCGACGGGCTGTACTGCTGCATCACCGGTGAGGCATAGGACACCGCCGTGCCGTCCACAATGTCCACCACGAAGGCGTTGATGCCCGTGCCCTGGGCCAGCCGGATATAGCTGTCCGCATACTGGATGGCGCTGCCGTTGAGATACAGCGCCCGCACCTCGTCGGGCATCACGTTGTCCGTGAACGTGGGCTTCTCCGTGGGGTAGTAGTCCAGCCCCGCCGCGTCGCCGCCGCCCCAGGCGTCGCCCCGGGCGGCATGGATCTGATACAGCGCCTCGTCATACTGCGCCAGCGCTTCCTCCTCCGTCATACGCACGTTCTCTCCGTCGATGAAGCCCTCGCCCCGTTCGCAGGACACCTGCCACCGCAGCACTTCACCGCTGCTGATGCCGTCAAACCCGATGACCGTCAGGGCCATGCCTTTTTCCACGGCGCAGCCGGGCACAGTCCCCGTCTCGTCCGTCAGGCTCATGCCCCGCAGGGCGTACACCGTCTCCGTCAGCACCGAGTCCTCCGGTGTCGCCGCAAGGTTGGCCCTCTCCATATACAGGTAGCTGACCTTTCCGTCCAGCAGGCCGTTCTCCACGCGCACCAGCTCCGCGCCGCTGTCCACGTCCTCCTTCACGCACTGCACCGCCGCCCCCCGCAGGATACTGCCCAGCGGCGTCCGCTCCGCGTCCTCATAGGACGGCGCGTCCGCCGTCTCCGATGCCGCATACATCTCCACCGTCTCCAGCACGGCGGGGCACAGCTGCCGGTACACCACCCAGGCCAGGGCCGCCAGCGCCGCCGCGCACAGGATGATCACCACCGCGGCCGCGCCCGACCCTCTCTTCTGCTTTTCTTTCGTTGACATAAATACATCGCTCCTTGGTTTTTTTGCAGGTCGCGTACCATTATACGACAGAACCTCCCGGATTTCCACCCAAATATTGTGGCAGCGGTGACAGGATTTTCGTATTTTTTGTGTTTTTCCCGTTTTTTGGGTAGACAAGCCGGGACACGGATGGTATACTACCAGTGAATATTGTTATGTAAATCGGCGGAGTGGCCCTTTGGCCGTCCTGACATACGAAAAAACACAGAATAAGGCAGGGTGTGGACATATGAAACGGATCAAACGTGGAACGGCGCTGGTGCTGGCTGGCCTGCTGATGGCAAGCCTTCTGACCACAGCGCTGATTGCCGCCAACAAAAACTGGATCACCACGGAGCTGGGCGCGCTGAGCCAGTACTACGAGACGGGCAACAGCGCTGATCCCGGCTACATCTCCACCGTCAAGGGTGACAGCGGCGGCACGTCCTACGGCATCTATATGTTCGTGGAAAAGACCGTGTCCAACTTCATGGACTGGCTGCGGGCCCAGCCCGACGGCACGACCTACCGCGCCATGGGCGACATCCTGTATAACGCCTACGCCTACAACACCAAGGGCGAGTACTACCCCGGCTTCGGCAGCAACTTCCGCAGCAAGTGGCAGGAGGTGGCCCAGAACAACCGCACCGAGTTCGCCCAGGCCCAGACCTCCTTCTGGCAGGATAACTGCTACACCGTTTTGGTGAACAATATCGAGACCCTGTTCCCCGGCTTCCGCATCGACGACTACTCCATCGCCCTGAAAAACGTGTTCTGGAGCCGCAGCGTCCACCACGGCGTGGGCGTTATCTCCGGTGCCAACAGCAGCGACGGCATGAGCGGCGCCACCGGCGTCATCTACCGCGCCTTCACCAACCGTCTGGGCGGCTTCAAGCTGCAGAGCGAGACCGACCTGATCCAGGCCATCTACGCCGAGTGCAGCAAGCTGGAGACCCAATACAAGGATATGCAGAACCTGACGGCCTCCAAATACGGCATCAAGGACCGCTCCATGGCCTACTTCAACGCCAACTCCGGCGGCGTCCAGACCGCCGTCTACAGCCGTCTCCATGTCAACGAGCCCTCCGATGCCCTGGTCATGCGCTACAGCAACACCAGCTCCCCCGTGGCCGAGGGCAAGTATCGCCTGGTGAACAGCGCCGACCAGACCAAGGCCGTCTTTGTGGACGGCAAGGGTGCGAAGGCCGTGGAGAGCGGCAAGGGCACGGTCCTGTCCCTGACCTGGTATCAGTCCGGCAAGTACACCCTCACCGCCTCCGACGGCACACGCCTGACCGACACCAAGGGCACGGTGACCCTGGCCGCCCCCGCCGCCAGCCAGAGCCAGTTCTGGACGGTGGAGCAGGGTATGCTGAAAAACTGCGGCAGCGGCAAGTACCTGTTCATCGATCCCGCCACCAGCGGCGCGTACACTGTGTCCCAGGATACCGCCGTCATGACCAAGTGGCAGCTGTCCTACGTCTCCGGCGCTGACGGCTGGACCACCGCGGGCCTGTTCTATCCCGGCTGCGCCGACAGCGACGGCCTGGGCACACCCATCTACCACAACCTGACGCAGGGCAACGCCTCCTTCCCCCTGCGGGGCATCATCTCCCACCCAAGCGGCGTCACCAGCGTGGTGGTCACGGTGAGCGGCGGCAGCGGCTTCACCGCCTCCGCCAGCCAGAGCGGCAGCACCTGGTTCGACCTGTGGAAGCTGGACGAGGCCGCCAAATTCAGCAAGCTGACCCAGGGCCAGTACACCCTGACCATCAAGGCCACCAACGGCAAGGGCGAAACGGTGACGCTGGTCTCCTCCCCCCTGACCGTGGGCGCGCCGGATACCAGCGAACCCAGCGGCGGCGGTAATGATACGTACACCGTCAGCTTCGTCAACGGCACCGACGTGACCAAACGCACCTACAAGCTGGGCGAGACCTACGGCGCTCTGCCCGCCGTCAGCGCCGAGGGCTTCAAGGGCTGGTTCCTGTCCGACGGCACGGAGATCACCGCCAACTCCATCGTGGCGGCGGAGAACCACACCGTCGTCGCCCAATACGGCGAGCTGCGCACCGTCTCCTTCGTGTCCGAGGGCGTGACCCTCAGCTCCGGCAAGCTGGCCGAGGGCAGCCTCATCACCGCCCCCTCCACCCCGGTGAAGGCCGCGGACAGCAATTACATCTACAGCTTCGCCGGCTGGATCGACGGCAATAACGCCTACTTCGTCCCCGGCGCGACCTTCATGGGCAAGACCGACATCGTCTACGCCGCCGTGTTTACCAAGACCGCCAACAATAGCGGCGGCAGCGGCGGCAGCGGCGGCGGCGGTGGCGGCGGCAGCTCCGGCGGCGGCGGTGGCGGCACTGCGCCCACGCCCTCCGGCAGCTACCTCACCGGTATCGCGCCCCGCACCTCCGTGGAGACCCTGATCGCCGGCGGCTACACCGTCTACAGCGGCGGCAGCCAGATCACCAGCGGCATCGTGGGCACGGGCATGACCGCCAGCAGCGGCGCGGCCACCGTGACCATTGTGGTCACCGGCGATGTCAACGGCGACGGTAAGATCACCATCACCGACGTGGTCAAGCTGCAATCCAACGTGGCCGGCGCCAGCAGCCTGTCCGGCGCTTACGCCGCAGCCGCCGACATCAACGGCGACGGCAGAGTAACCATCACCGACGTGGTGCAGGCCGCCCAGATCACCGTGGGCCAGCGCACCATCAACTGACGGGAGGTCAAGCATGATCAAAAAATTCCTGCGCAGAGCATCCTCCGCCATGCTGGCATTGCTGCTGGTGCTGCTGCTCGTTCCGCAGACGGCCCAGGCGGCAGGGGCGTCCCTGTCCGGCAGCGACAGCGTCCAGGCGGGCAACACCGTCTCGCTGACGCTGTCCGTCCCCAACAGTGTCTACGGCCTCACCGCCGACCTGAGCTACAGCAGCAATCTGTCCTTTACCAACTACAACTGCTCCGTCAGCGGCTGGAGCATCCTGGTGAACAACAATAAGTTCAGTGTCTACGGCACATCCAGCTCCAGCGGCGGCATCATCGTGGTCAAGCTGAAGGTCTCCGGCAGCGCCAAGGCGGGCGATGCCCTCAGCGCCTCCTTCAGCAACATCGTGGTGTCCGACGGCAACTCCGACACCGATCTTGGCACGGCGTCCTGGAGCGGCAAGGTGGGCGCTGCGCCCAGCGGCGACTGCGCCCTCAGCTCCCTCAGCTGCGGCAACGCCACCCTGTCCCCCTCCTTCTCCTCCAAGACCACCTTCTACACCTGCACCGTCCCCTTTGCGGTGAGCAAGCTGGATCTGAACTATAAGAAGTCCGACAGCAATGCCAGCGTCTCCGTCAGCGGCAACGACGAGCTGGCGGTGGGCGTCAACACCGTGACCATCACCGTGAAGGCCGCCAACGGCGAGACCCGGACCTACACCATCGAGGTCACCCGGGAGCAGGACCCCAACTACAAGCCCTCCACCAACGGCAAGCTGTCCTCCCTGACCATCGAGGGCGCGTCCCTGTCCCCCCAATTCTCCTCCACCGTGACGGATTACATCGCCTACGTCCCCTATGAGACCACCTCCATCACCTTAGCCGCCGAAACGGCGGATGAAAAGGCCAAGGGCGTCAACGGCGTCGGCGCGGTGAAGCTGTCCGCCACCGAGGCGGAGACCGTCGTCACCGTCTCCGGCGTGGCTGAGGACGGCAAGTCCACGGAGACCTACACCATCCACGTCCTGCGTATGCCCGCCTATACCGGCATCGTCCCCACCGTGGAGGTCATTGATCCCGCCACCATCCCCTCCGTACCGCCGCTGGAGATCCCCGGCGTGCTGGAGCTGCCCCTGTTGGGCGAGGTCAAGATGGTGTATGTGGCCATCGCCGCGGCGGCGCTGCTGGTCATCATCCTGTTCCTGCTGGGCTTCCTCATCGGACGGGGCGGCAGAAGCGGCCGGGATGACTATGACGATGAGGACGGCAATCCCCCGCCGGAGGACGCGCAGCCCATTCTGCCCGCCTCCACCGGCAGCATCCCCCGGTTAGTTCCCCGCGAAGCCATAAAGCCCGCGGAAGAACCCGTGACCGTCGCCGCTCCCGCGCCTGTTCTCCAGCCGGAAGCCCCCCAGCCGCCTGTGCAGGAGACGAAGAAGCCGGCGGCGGATGAGCCTACCCGGGAAGACGAGGACAAGGTCCGCACCATGTCCCTGGAGGACCTGCTGGATGACATCCACAATATGTAAGTAAACAGAGAGGCGGCGCATCGCGCCGCCTCTCTCGTTCTATCTATTTCCACTTTTATATAAAATTATTATACGAAGATCCTATACCCGTTTTCAACTTTTTTCAAAAATTTTCCACCGCGAAGTTGTCCGAAATATCGTCCATATCAGTAGTCCACCTTCATCAGACACAAACCCTCCGGGGGCGCGGTCGGCCCTGCCTGCCTGCGGTCCTTGGCCTCTAAAATGGCCTGCACCTGCTCCGGCGGCCAGTAGCCCCGGCCCACCTCCAGCAGCGTGCCCACGATGATGCGCACCATGTTCTGCAAAAAGCCCGTGCCGTGCAGTGTAAAAATGACCCTATCCTTCCGCCGCTCCACCGTGATGCTGTCCACCAGCCGCACGGTGGATTTTTTCATCCGCGGGTTGCCGCAGAAGCTGGCAAAATCATGCTCGCCCACCAGGTATTCCGCCGCCTGCCGCATCCGCTCCACGTCGGGAGAATAGTCCAGAATAGTTACGTATTTCCGGTCAAACACCGGTTTTACGTCACCATCAAAGCAGGTATAGCGGTATGTTTTTCCCAGCGCGTTGTACCGGGCATGGAAGCGCGGCCCGGCCTCCTTCACCTCCCGGACGGCGATGGCGTCGGGCAGATAGCGGTTCAGATAATCCCGGATGGCCTCCGGCGTCTCCGTCACATCCAGCACCACATTGGCGGTCATGGCCCGGGCGTGTACGCCGGCATCGGTGCGGCCCGCGCCAATGACGTTCACCGGCTTCCCCTGCAGCTGCCCCAGCACCGCCTCCAGCTTCCCCTGGATGGTGTCTTTCCCCGGCTGGCGCTCCCAGCCGAAAAACCGCGTGCCGTCATAGGCGATGACGAGCTTATAATTCTGTTCCAAAAGAAATCACGCCCTTTCCGCCCTATTATAGCAGAAAAAGCGCGATTTGTGAAGTATTTGTGCATTTGCGTGGTGCGGTGCTTATGCACGAAGTTTTAGAGCCAATTCATCATTTTGATAAAGCTGTAAAGCAGCTTGCACCCATAAAAAATGATGACCGCACCGCAGACCTTATTGATGATATTGAGCACTTTCTCATTAAATTTGCTCCCCAAAATTGAAACCACTGTGGACACGGTAAAGAACCAAAGTATGGACGCCGAGCCAAAACCGCAGATAAACGGCACGTCGCCGCCGGCGGGCAGCGTGGCCCGGAACGCACCCAGCATCATCGTGCCGTCGATAATGGCCTGGGGGTTCAGCCAGGTGACCACAAAAGCGCTTGTCACAAGTTTCCACACCGGCACATTCACGTCCCGGCCGCCCTCCAGACTGGCCCTGGACCGCAGCAGGCCGATGCCGATCCAGACAACGATCAGGCTGCCCACGCAGAGGATGATCTTCTGCAGCCAGGGCAGCGCCTGCATCAGCGCCCCCGCCCCCAGGAAACAGGACACACCCAGGGAGATGTCCCAGAAGATGACGATCAGCGCCGTCAGATAGACACGGCTGCGCTTCTGCGTCAGGGCGCTGTTGATGACAAATAAATTCTGAAGGCCGATGGGGGCAACGTAGGCCAAGCCCATGGTAAGGCCCTGAAGGTACACATTCATATTAAACTATTTACTCCTTTTTTCTTACCTGCTATACTCAGTATAGTAGATTTTGTGGAAAACGCAAGAGCGCAGATTTTTATGGGCAAGTAAGGAGGAGCTTACCATGTCACAGAGCCACTATGACTGTCCCTGCATGGAGAAATGTCCGCTGCACCACGCCATGTCCCTCATCGGCGGCAAGTGGAAGGTGCAGATCCTGTGCGCGGTACACAACGCCGAAAGCATCCGGTACAACGCTCTGCGGGGCAAGCTGGACGGCATCTCCAACACGGTGCTGGCCTCGGCGCTGCGGGAGCTGGAGCGGGACGGACTGGTCAAGCGGCGAGAATATCTGGAAGTGCCGGTCCGCGTGGAGTACAGTCCCACGGAGGACTGTCGGGAGCTGCTGCCCATTCTGGAGCAGCTCAGCGACTGGGCGGAAAAGCGGATGTAGCGGCAAGAGAAAAGACCGCCCCGCGCTGTGCGCGGAGCGGCCAGTCTTATTCGTCTATGTCCACGGTGATGTTGTCCGTACCGTGCTGCTCGAACTCGCCTAAGTAGACCTCCATGCGCTCCATGATCTCGTCGTAGTTCTCTGGGGTGATGGGGGGATCATCCAGGTCGCGGAGAGCCAGCTCCTGGGCCAGGATCTCAAAGAAGGTGGCGTCCTCATAGGCCATGATGGCCTCGTGGATGCCGCCGTCGGCAAAGGCCCGGGAGGGGATCAGCTCCCCCTGGTACAGCTCCGTCAGAGGTGTCATGCCGTGGTCGAGACAGTGAGCGAACACCAGGCTCTCCACCTGGTCGTACTCCTTGATGCGGTCGTCGCCCCGGGTGGAGTTCAGCACCCAGTTGCCGATATAGACCAGATCCAGCAGACGCCGGAACTGTTTTTCCGTCATGTGAAGTTCCATAAGACCACCTCCATGTGGGCCAATTACTGTTTAGAGCCATTATAGCACCCCTATTTTGGAATTGCCACAGAAAAAAGTGGGAAGCCGTGCCAAATTTTTGCTTGTGTCAACGATGAGTTCATAGTAGAATATATGAGTTAAGAACAAATACTGAGCTGGAAGGTGCATCGCATGGATCAGCGACCCATCGGGGTGTTCGACTCCGGGCAGGGCGGATTGACCGCCGTGCGGGAGATACAGAGCATCCTCCCCTCTGAAAACATTATATACTTTGGAGACACGTCCCGTGTCCCCTACGGCGGCCGGTCGCCGGAAATTCTGCTGCGCTATGCCCGGCAGGACGTGCGGTTTCTGCAGAGCTTCGGCATCAAGGCGCTGCTGATCGCCTGCGGCACGGTGTCTACCACGGCGCTGCCCACGCTGGCGGCGGAAAACGATCTCCCCATCCGGGGCGTGGTGACTCCCACCTGCGCGGCAGCGGCCAGGGCCACCCGGAACAAGAAAGTAGGGCTCATCGCCACGGCCGCGTCGGTGCGGTCCGGGGCGTATGAGCGGACGCTGCACGCGCTGGACGGAGACATCCGGGTATACGCCAAGGCGTGCCCGCTGTTCGTGCCGCTGGTGGAGAACGGCCGCTTTCACCCCGGCGACACGGTGATCGAGACGGTGGCGCGGGAATACCTGACGCCGCTGAAGGAGACGGGCATCGACACACTGATGCTGGGCTGCACCCACTATCCCCTGCTGACAGAGATCATCGGGGAGATCATGGGCCCGGGCGTAACGCTGATCAATGCCGGGGCAGAGGCCGCCCGGGCGCTGCGCAGCGAGCTGGCGGCCAAGGACCTGCTGGCCCAGCGGGCACAGGGCGTGACAACGCTGTACGCCAGCGACAGCCCGGGGGATTTTGCCGCGCTGGCGGGGCAATTTCTGGACCGGCCCATCGAAAAGGATGCGGTGGGTCTGGTGGATATTGAGAGGTACTGAGCCGTGGAGGGAAAGGTGCGTGTCCTGGCCCGGAGCGAGAGCTTGTTCGCCGGAGGGCGGGACGAGCTGACGTTCCGGGGCGTGGGACAGATGGAGAAAACCGAGTACGGCCACCGGCTGCGGTATACGGCACAAAACGAGGCCGACGGCAGCGGCGTGGCGTCAGAGCTTCGGCTGGAGACGTCGCTGCACCGGGCAGTGGTCATCACCGAAAGCCAGGACGGCGGCTACGGCCTGCTGTTAGACCCCCGGGCGGAGACGGTGACGCAGATCTCCGGCGGCGACGGCGGCACGCTGACGCTGCGGGTGCAGACCCAGGAGGTGGGCTGGCATCTGCCGCGGAAAGGACCGGGGACGGTCACATTGCGGTATACATTGCTTTTGGGGACGCAGCAGATGTCCGCGCTGCGCCTGGAGCTGACTTTGACGAAAGAGGAGAACGACTGATATGAACATGATCGAGAGCGCCAAGGAACAGGTACGGCAGCTGACGCAGCGCGCATACCGCGCCTGCGTGGAGGCGGGGACGCTGCCCGCCGGCATCGAGACCGTCCCGGCGGTGGAGATCCCCAAGGACACAGCCAACGGTGACTACACCACCACGTTTTGCCTGGCGGCGGCCAAGGCCATGAAGATGAACCCCCGGCAGGTGGCGCAGACGCTGATAGACGCCATGGCGCTGGAGGACAGCTATTTCACCGCCGTGGAGCTGGCCGGCCCGGGCTTCCTGAACTTCCGGCTGGGCGGCAAGTGGTATGCCGACACGGTATCCGTCATTGAGGCCGAGGGCGAAAAATACGGCGAGAACGACACGCTGGCGGGAAAAAAGTACATGGTGGAGTTCGTGTCCGCCAACCCCACCGGGCCGATGCACATGGGCAACGCCCGGGGCGGCGTGCTGGGCGATACGCTGGCCAGCGTACTGCAGAAGTCCGGCGCGGACGTGTGGCGGGAGTTCTACGTCAATGACGCGGGCAACCAGATAGAAAAGTTTGCCAAGAGCCTGGAGGCCCGGTACTTCCAGATCATCAAGGGCGAGGACGCGGTGGAATTTCCGGAGGACGGCTATCACGGTGACGACATCCGGGAGCTGGCCCAGGCGTTCTATGAAAAAGAGGGCGACAAGTATCTGGACTGCGACGAAAAGGCCCGCCACGACGCCCTGGCCCAATTCGGTCTCAGCGTGAACATTCCCAAGATGAAGACCGACCTGGCCCGCTACGGCATCCAGTACGACCAGTGGTTCTTTGAGTCCAGCCTCCACGAGAGCGGCTATGTGGCCGACACGGTGGCGGCGCTGACAGAGAAGGGCTATACCTACGAGAAGGACGGCGCGCTGTGGCTCAAGACCTCCGAAATTTTAGCCGCCAGGCTGCGCGCGGAGGGCAAGAGCGACGAGGCCATCGAGAAGCTGGGGCTGAAGGACGACGTGCTGCGCCGGGCCAATGGGTTCTACACCTACTTTGCCGCCGACATCGCCTACCACCGGAACAAATTCGCCGTCCGCGGCTTTGACAAGGTCATCAACATCTGGGGCGCGGATCACCACGGCCATGTGGCCCGGCTGAAGGGCGCGATGGACGCCCTGGGCCTGGACGGCCAGCACCGGCTGGACATCGTGCTGATGCAGCTGGTGAAGCTGGTGCGGGACGGCGAGGTGGTGCGTATGTCCAAGCGCACCGGCAAGGCCATCAGCCTGACCGACCTGCTGGACGAGATCCCGGTGGACGCCTGCCGGTACTTCTTCAACGCCAAGCCGGAGACGCAGATGGAGTTCGATTTGGGTCTGGCCGTCCGGGAGGACAGCGAGAACCCGGTGTACTACGTCCAGTACGCCCACGCCCGCATCTGCACGCTGCTGAAGAACCTGGCGGCGGAGGGCTATGCTGTGCCCAAGGCGGTGGAGGCCGATCTGTCGGTGCTGACCGGCGAGGAGGAGAAGGCCCTGATCAAGCAGCTGGCCCAGTACCCGGCGGTAGTGCTGCTGGCGGCCCGGGACTACGACCCCAGCTTTATCAATCGCTATCTCATCGAGCTGGCCGCCGCGTTCCACAAGTTCTACAACGCCTGCCGCATCAAGGGCGAGGCGGAGAACGTGCTGCTGGCCCGCCTGAAGCTGGCGGACACCGCCCGGGCGGTGCTGAAAAACGGCATGACGCTCATCGGCTGCTCCGCGCCGGAGAAGATGTAATATGCAAGGGCCTCCCATTTCCGGGAGGCCCTCTTTACATAACGGCACTTTTAGGGTATACTGCACATACGATTTTTTAACGCGGAGAAAGGAGCGTTGTATGAATATCAACTGGAACGACCCCAATTTTCAGGGCTTCGGCCGCAGTCGCGAGCCGCGGCAGCCCCGTGAGCGGAAGGCGGTGGGCACGCCGCTGGGCCGGACGCTGCTGAACATCGCGGTAACGCTGGTGTTCGCGGCTGTGTACTACTATGTGGTGCTGCCGCCCATCAATCTCAAAAGCGAGGAATTTTATATCTTCGTGCTGCTGGTCTGTGCCGTGTACGGCGGCTGCGCCGTGCTGACCTCCGGATTTCAGGGCACGGGCGCAAAGGGCTATTTCGGTTTTCTGAAAAAGCAGTGCACCGTGCCGCTGATCGTGGCTGTCGCCCTGGCGGCCACGGCACTGGTGGGCAGCATCGCAGGCTGGCAGCTGTTCCGCGCCGGCGCGTACCGCGACCTGCTGACGGTGGAGGACGGCGACTTCGCCGCCGAGGTGGAGGAGATCAGCTACGACCAGATCCCCATGCTGGACGCGGAGTCGGCCATGAAGCTGGGCAACCGCAAGCTGGGCGAGCTGGCGGACATGGTGTCCCAGTTTGAGGTGGCGGACGATTACACCCAGATCAACTATCAGGGCCGCCCCGTCCGGGTGACGCCCCTGCGGTACGGCGACATCATCAAGTGGCTGAACAACCGCAGCGAGGGATTGCCCGCCTACCTGCTCATCGACATGGTGACGCAGAACGTGGAGATGGTGCGTTTGGACGAGGGCATCCGCTACACTACGGCGGAGCATTTCAGCCGCAATCTGAACCGCCACCTGCGCTTCCGCTACCCCACCTATATGTTCGACGACCCGGCCTTTGAGATCGACGAAAACGGCGACCCCTGGTGGGTCTGTCCCCGTTTGAGCCACACCATCGGCCTGTTCGGCGGGCGGGACATCATCGGCGCGGTGCTGGTGAACGCCGTCACCGGCGAGACGGCCTACTACAAGACGGGGGACGTGCCCAGTTGGGTGGACCACGTGTTCACGGCGGAGCTGATCATGGATCAGTACGACTACCACGGCGCGTATATCAACGGCTTTCTCAACTCCATCTTCGGCCAGCGGGGCGTGACCATCACCACGGAGGGCTACAACTATATCGCCATTGACGACGACGTGTATATGTACACCGGCGTCACGTCGGTGGTGTCCGACGAGTCCAACATCGGCTTTATCCTGTCCAACCAGCGGACGAAGGAGACCCGGTTCTACCAGATCGCCGGCGCGAAGGAGTACTCCGCCATGGACAGCGCTGAAGGCCAGGTGCAGCAGATGAAGTACAAGGCCACGTTCCCCCTGCTGCTGAACATCGCCCAGCAGCCCACCTACTTCATGGCGCTGAAGGACGATGCGGCGCTGGTGAAGATGTACGCCATGGTCAACGTGGGCCAGTATCAGATCGTGGCCACCGGCGGCACGGTGGCGGAGTGCGAGAGCAACTACCGGCAGATGCTGCTGCACAATGATCTCATCGACAGCGACGACAGCTCCCTGCCGGAGACGGCCAGCGGCGAGATCACCGGCGTCATCGACGACCTGCGCTCGGCGGTGGTCAGTGGCAACACCGTGTTCTACCTGCGGCTGCGGGGCAGCGACGTGTACTACACCATCTCCGCGTCGGCACAGCCGGAGGCGGTGATCCTGAACACCGGCGACACGGTGACGGTGCGGTTCAGTGAGGGACAGGGCAGCATCCTCACCGCCAGCAGCGTGGAAAAGACCGCCGATGCACCGGCGGAGACTGCTGAGTAAAACGCATAAAAAGAAACCGCCTCACGGCGGTTTCTTTTTATGCGTTATTTTCCGGATCGTCCGGGCATCTGCCAGCCGTGATGATCGGTATGGAGCAGATGATGGGACTTCTCGCCCAAAGGTGTCTTCAGGTACTCGCGATAGAGGGCCTTCACGTCCTCGTTCTCGTGGGAGAAGCGGACGGCCATGCTCTTATCGATGCTCCACAGCACATCGCCCCGGTAGGCGGCAGGCTCGGCCTCATCGTGGATGGGCTGTCCGCCGCCGCCGGCACAGCCGCCGGGACAGGCCATGACCTCCACAAAATCGTAGGCCACCTGACATTCATCAATGGCGTTCATCAGCTTCCGGGTGTTGCCCAGCCCGCTGACCACGGCCACGCGGACATCGCCTGCACCGGGGATGGTAAAGGTGGCCTCCTTCCAGCCCTCCATGCCGCGGACGGCCTTGAAGGCGTCCGGATCGGGGTTCTTTCCTGTGATCAGGTAATAGGCGCTGCGGAGGGCGGCATCCATCACGCCGCCGGTAGCGCCGAACACCACGGCCGCACCCGTGCCGCTGCCCAGAGGGCTGTCGAACTCCGTCTCCGGCAGAACGGCTGGGTTGATCTGCTCCCCCCGGAACATACGGACGATCTCCCGGGTGGTCAGCACCACGTCCACATCCGGGTCGCCCTGGTCATCCTTCATGGTGGGCAGAGCACACTCGGCTTTTTTGGCGGTGCAGGGCATGATGGACACCACGAACAGCCTCCTGGGATCGACGCCCAGCTTCTCGGCGAAGTAGCTCTTCACCACCGCGCCGAACATCTGCTGGGGACTCTTGGCGGTGGACAGGTTGTCGGTATAGGCGGGGAACTGGCCCTTGAGAAAGCGCACCCAGCCGGGACAGCAGCTGGTGAACATGGGCCAGCGGTAGCGGTTGCGGTGGGTAAAGCGCTCTACGAACTCGCTGCCCTCCTCCATGATGGTCAGGTCGGCGGCGAAGTCGGTATCGAACACATAGTCGAAGCCCATGGTCTTCAGCGCCGTGACCATGCGCTTGGCGGTGGCGAACTTGGGGTCAAGGTGGAAATACTCCGCCCAGGCGGCGCGGACGGCAGGCGCCATCTGCACCACCACGATGCGGTCCGGGTCGGCCAGGGCGTCGAACACCTTGCCGGTGTCATCCCGCTCCTGCAGGCCGCCCACGGGACAGTGGGTGATGCACTGGCCGCAGAACGTACAGTCGCTCTCTCCCAGGGTACGGGTGCGGGACACGCCCACCGTGGTGTGGGAGCCTGTGCCCATCAGATCCCAGATGCCCATGGTCTGGACCTTCTCGCAGAACTGGATGCAGCGCATACACTTGACGCAGCGGTTCTCCACCCGCACCACCGGGTTGGAGAAATCGTCGGGGATGCGGGAAAGGTCATCCTCGTAGTGGTCGCCCAGCAGGTTGTAGTCGTTGGTCAGCCGCTGGAGCTTGCAGTTGCCGCTGCGGGTGCATTTGGTACACTTGGTGTCGTGCTGGCTCAGCAGCAGCCGCAGGTTCACGCGGCGCGCCTCGCGGACACGGGGCGAGTTGGTGCTGACCACCATGCCCTCGGCCACGGCGCTGTCGCAGGCGGGGACAAGGCGGGCGTGATCCTCCAGCTCCACCATACACAGACGGCACGCGCCGATCTCGTTGATGCCCTTTAAGTAGCAGAGGGTGGGTATGTCGATCTTGGCGGAGCGTGCCGCCTCCAGAATGGTCGTGCCATCGGGGACGGTGACGGTTTTCCTGTCGATAGTCAGCGTTACCATTTGACGTTCCTCCCTCCTCTGAAAATACCGTAGCCGTAGTGGTCGCAGCGCAGACAGCGGGATGCCTCGGTGTACGCTCCCTCCTCGGTGAGACCGCACTCGATGTCCTCAAAGTCGCAGCGCCGCTCGCAGGCCTCGCGCTCTGTGGTGTTGATGCGCCCGTGGGGGGCGCGGTTGTTCAGCCGCGGGGCGGGGATGTCCACATCCACCGTGATCTCATGCCGGAAGCCCAGATCCTCGTCGATGTTGGCGGCCGCCACCTTACCGGCGGCGATGGCGCGGATGGCTGTGGCCGGCCCGGTGACGCAGTCGCCTCCGGCGAACAGGTTGCCCATGTCGCCCACCTGCCCGGACAGTCCCGCCACGAACGTGCCGCGCTTGATGGGGACACCGGCCTGCTCGAAGCCCTGGATCTCGATGCCCTGTCCGATGGCCACCACGATGATGTCGGCGGGGATACGCTGCTCCGGCAGGTCCGCCTTGTTGGGCCGGGGACGGCCCGACTTGTCGGCCTCGCCGATGAGCTGGGGCTGCACCCACAGCGCGGCGGCGTTGCCCTCCTCGTCGGCCTCGATGCGTACCGGTGCCATCAGCGTCAGCAGCTCCGCGCCCTCGGCCATTGCGCCGGTGACCTCGTCTGGCAGGGCAGTCATGTCCTCCACGCGGCGGCGGTAGACGCAGGTCACCTTCTCCGCGCCCAGGCGGATAGAGCTGCGGGTCACGTCCATGGCCACGTTGCCGCCGCCGATGACCACCACCCGCTTGCCGGTGAAATCGGGCATCACGTCGTCACCGATGGCGCGCAGCATCTCCACGGCGGACAGGACGTGACGGCTGTCCTCGCCGGGGATGCCCACCTTCTTATCCTGATGCGCGCCGATGGCGATGTAGAGACAGTCGTATTCCTTCTGCAGCTCCTCCACAGAGATGTCCCTGCCCACGGTGACGTTGGTGTGGGCCTCGATGCCGAGGGAGAGGATGGAGTCGATCTCCTCGTCCAGCAAATGTCGGGGGAAGCGGTAGCTGGGGATGCCGTAGCGCAGCATGCCGCCCAGCTTGTCGCGTTCCTCGAACACCGTTACCTTGTGGCCCATCAGCGCCAGATAATAGGCGCAGCTCAGGCCGCTGGGTCCGCCGCCGATAATGGCCACCTTTTTGCCGGTGGACGGCGCGCACTCCGGCTGGGGCACAACGCCCGCATGGTCCACGGCGTAGCGCTTCAGCCCGCGGATGTTGATGGCGTCGTCGATCATATTCCGGCGGCAGCGGGCCTCACAGGGGTGCTCGCAGATGTAGGCGCAGGCCGTGGGGAACGGATTGTCCTTTCGGATGAGGCGCACCGCGTCGGCGCAGCGCCCCTCGCCCACCAGCGCCATGTAGCCGGGCACGTCCACCCCGGCGGGGCAGAGGGCCACGCAGGGGACGGGCAGCTGCAGGCCGGCAAGACAGCGGCGGTGGTTCACATGCTCTTCATAGTCGTCGCGGAAGCCCTCCAGGCCATCCAGCACCAGGCGGGCCGCGTCGCGGCCGATGGCGCAGTCAGCGGTGTTCAGGATGCTGCGGGCCGTCTTCTCGATGATGGCGATGGTGTCCATTGACCCCGTGCCGTCCAGCACGGTGGCAATGAGCTTGCTGAGCTGACCCAGGCCGATGCGGCAGGGCACGCACTTACCGCAGGACTGAGCGTGGCACAGCTGTAAGAACGACAGGGACATATCCACCGGACACAGGCCCGGAGGACTGGCGGCGATACGGCGCTCCACATCGCGGTAGAGATTGTCCACCACCGTCTGAGCGCGGCTGGGATTCTTGATGTCAAGTCTGCTCAAGGACAGGGCCTCCTTTCGTCTGCACGCACAAAGGGTTTCTGGTGCGGACAGACCAGTATTGGATACAAAAATCATGGCACAAAAGGGTTCAAAAGTCAACAAAATTCAGAGATTTATTTCTCTTTGTGAGAAAAACACCATCTCACATGCGATTTTTTTAACGCTTTTTGTGTTTTGGCACGATTATTTTCTTTTGAAGAAAAGAAGCCCTGCCGTACTGCGGCAGGGCTGTCATTCTCAGGCGCGGGTATCGGTGAGATAGCTGTAATTTTTCCGCAGGATGTTGCGGACGAACGGGACGGCCAGCACCGCATCGGCGGCGATCCAGGCCATGGGATCGGCGGCGCACAGGGCATAAAATGCCAGAGCCGGCGCGTCGGCGCTGACCGTGCCTCCGGCCACGGCAGCGGGCAGCAGCAGGCATACGGCGATGCGGGCCACCAGCTCCGCCGCGCCCGCGCCCAGCACAAAAGCGCTGCGGCCGATACCCTGCACACAGTTGCGGATGACAAAAATGAACGCCAGGAAGAGATACATGGCGAAGTCTACATGCAGCAGGGTGTTGCCGTAGCGAATGGTGTCGGCCGTCACCTTGTCGGCGCTGAGGAAGACGTGGTAGAACAGGCCGCCGCGGCTGAGGAGCAGTCCTATTCCGGCGGCCAGCGCCGCCAGCAGGAAGCCCATGACCAGCGCCTGCAGGCTGCCCTTTTTGATGCGGTCGTAGTGGCCTGCGCCCAAATTCTGGGCGGTGAAGCTGGTCATGGCCGTGCCCAGGGCGTTCATGGGCGTGGCCACCAGGTTGCACAGCTTGTTGGCCGCGCCGAAGCCGTTCTGGGCGGCGTTGGACACCATGACGCCGCCGCGCATATCGAACTGCACCACGCCGCCCTGCATGACGATGATGCCGATGGCCAGCACAGAGAACTGCAGACCCAGCGGCACGCCCCGGGCCAGGTGGCGGCGGATGTCATACCAGGTGACGCGCCAGTCCGCCCGGTGGAGGCGGAGCTGGGGATAGCGGGTGAAGGCGTAGATAAAGCAGCCCACGGTGCTGATGAGCTGGGCGGAGACGGTGGCAATAGCCGCGCCGGCCACGCCCCAGTGGAACGACAGAATGAACAGCAGATCCAGTCCCACGTTCAGCACAGTGGAAAACAGCAGGAACAGCAGCGGTGTGATGCTGTCGCCCATGCTGCGCAGGAAGGAGCAGATGAAGTTATAGAACTGCTGCGCGCCGATGCCGGCGAAGATGATGAAGCAGTAGGTATAGGCGGCGTGGTAGACCTCCGCGTTGTCCGGCGTCACGTTGATCCACGCCAGCATGGGGTTCAGCAGCGCCAGTGCCAGCGCCGTCAGCACCACGGTCAGCATGGCGGACAGCAGGATCTGGGTGGCCAGAGAGCGGCGCACGCCCCGGTCGTCCCGCATCCCCACGTAATAGGAGGTAATGACGCAGAAGCCGGCGCTGACGCCGAAGGCGAATTGCAGGAAGATGAACACCAGGGCGTTGGTGTCGTTGACGCCCGCCACCTCCTGGGCCGTCAGCGTCTGACCCACGATGGCCGCGTCGCTGATGGAGTAGACCTGCTGGAGCAGGTAGGACAGGATCACCGGCAGGGAGAAGGACAGAATGGTGCGCCAGCAGACCCCCTGGGTCAGATCCATCGCTCCGAACAGTTTGCTCTTCTTTGTATGTGTATTTTCCACAGAAATCACCCGTTTCTTTTGTGCAGTTTTACTCTCAAAGACGCATCATACTCCCGGCGGCGGAAAAAGTCAAGAGCCCCGGGGAGAAAAAATATGGAAACGATATGTAAAAGGGGAAGCACCCTGCGGGTGCTTCCCTCTTCACTGTTTCCGGGCGGTGATATACTCGTCGCCGGGCCGCCAGTAGGGACAGCTCCTGGTATCGGAGGACAGAAAACGAGCCAGCTCGTCCTCGTCCAGGTCCATATCGCAGAGGTAGTCGTCATATTCCTCATCGTACACGTACCACACGCAGGTCTCGCACTTGTCCATGCTCAGTCCCCCACCAGCCGATGGCTGTCAAATTTGCAGTGGTGGTAATACAGCAGTGTGGCCACGCTGCACACGAACCACCCGGCGGGATAGCTGAGGGCGATGGGGATGATCTCGTTGGAGATGAAGTTGGCCATAATATAGAGGTATATCTGCCGGAACACCACGAACGAGCCCAGCATGATCCACATGGGTACCTGGCTGTTGCCCGCGCCGCGGAGCGCACCGGCGTAGATCTGGTTGATGCAGAAGAAGAAATAGAACGGGGACAGCAGCCGCAGCAGCAGCGCACCGTAGGACACCACCTCCGCCTTGCTGTTGAAAAAGGCGGTCAGGTCCGGGGCGAACAGCAGCACAGGGATCAGCAGCACCGCCGTGACGGCCACAGACAGCCACAGGGACGTGCGGACACCCTTCTTGGCCCGGGGCGTATCGCCCACGCCCAGGTTCTGCCCCACGAAGGTGGTGTTGGCCATGGAGATGGACTGGACCGGCAGGATCATCAGCTGGTCCACCTTGTTGTACGCCGTCCAGCCGGACATACAGTCCGTGCTGAAGTAGTTGATATAGCTCTGCACGAACACATTGGAGAACGCGGTGATGGCCATCTGCAGCGCGGCGGGGATGCCCACCGCCACGATCTGCCGCAGCACGCTCCAGGTGAAGCGCAGGGCGCGCAGCTCCAGCCGGATGCCGCCCTCCGCCCCCATCAGCACCCACAGCGTCAGCACGGCGGACACGGCCTGGGCGATGATGGTGGCGTAGGCCACGCCCTCCACGCCCATGTGGAACTTGATGACGAACAGCAGATCCAGCACCGTGTTCAGCACAGCGGACACCACCAGGAAGTAGAAGGGCCGCCGGGAGTCGCCCACCGCCCGGAGAATGCCCGAGCCCATGTTGTAGAGCAGCAGTCCTATGACACCGGCAAAATATATCCTCAGATACGTCGCCTGCTCCGGGGCGACCTCCGCCGGCGTTTTCATCAGCTGAAGCATCAGGGGCGTCATGGCGATGCCGGCGACGGTAAACACCACGCCCAGCGCCAGCGTCAGCATCAGGGCGGTGTGGACGGCCTGCCGGACCTTTTCCTCCCGGCCCGCGCCGTAATACTGGCTGATGACCACGCCCGCACCGCTGGAAAGGCCCAGGAAAAAGCCGATCAGCGTGTTGATCACCGGCCCGACTGTGCCCACGGCGGAAAAGGCCTCGTTGCTGACGTAGTTCCCCACCACCCATGTGTCTACCATGTTGTAGAGCTGCTGGAACAGGTTGCCCAGCAGCAGCGGCAGGGCAAAATTCACCAGATGCCTGGTGATATTGCCCTTGGTCATGTCCACATCATACCGCGCCGGGCGGTGGTGGGTGTGGAACGGCAGGTGGATGTGGACGGAATGGCGCATGGTATATTCTCCTTTTTCGACTGCATTTTCCTAATGATACCATAAGGAACGCCGTCAATGCAACAGGGAGAATATGCTGGAAGTTATGTATTTACCGTATCTGCTGTTGGCAGCGTGAGAAATTCCTCCACCTCCGCCGGGCGCATGATGGACACCTCGTAGGCGGTACGGTCGGTGAGCACGCCATTTTCGTTTTTGGTGTAGATCCGGCTCTGTACCCGTCCCTCTGCGGTAAAGCGCTGGCCGGTGCGGAGACAGGCGGCCTGCTGGGCCACCGCGCCCCAGGCGATGCAGGGCAGATAGTCCGCCCGGCCATAGCGGCGGTTCACCGCCAGAATCATGTCGCAGATCTCCCGTCCCAGGGGCGTGCGCCGTAGCACCGGCTGCTTGCACAGGATGCCGGAGAGCTGGATACGGTTCAGGGGCGCTGTACCGCCGGGCGTCATGGACTGGGCGAACACGGAGAGAACCAGACGGCTGCCCTGCCCGCTCTTATTATTGAAGGAACGCAGCTGGCCCGTCACCGTCACCGTGTCGCCGGGGGACACCGGCAGCGATGCCAGCAGGGACTGGGGCGCGATGATCTGCAGCTTGTCCGGCTGGCCGGACAGGCGGAGGACGGACAGGGGAAAGCGGTAGAAGGCGCAGCCGTGGTTCACATGGGACAGCACCGGCGCCTCCAGCACCGTGCCGCACAGCTCCACCCGGTTATAGTTCAGCTCCATACGCACACACCTCGTTTGTTGATTTGCCACAGCCTATGCGGCGGCATCGTGGAATATGCTCTTTTCAAACCGGCACGGATATGGCATAATGGGGCAAAAGGAGTTGATGACCATGCGATACAAGGGAAAGGTATACCGTCCGCCCTCCGAGGCGTACAGTCTCATCGTGCAGGTGACCTACGGGTGCAGCCACAACCGCTGCGCCTTCTGCGATATGTACGACGACAAGCACTTTGCCATGCGGCCTATGGCGGAGATCCGGGAGGACTTCGAGCTGGCCCGCCGGGTGTATAAGCGGGTGGAGCGGGTGTTTTTGGCCGACGGCGACGCGCTGATGCGGAAGACCGCCGACCTGGTGGAAATACTTGGATTGATATACGGTCTGTTCCCGGAGTGCGAGCGGGTGAGCTGCTACGCCTCCCCCGCCAGTCTGCAGGTGAAGAGCGAGGACGAGCTGCAAATGCTGCGGGCGCAGGGATTGCAGATGGTCTACATGGGACTGGAGTCCGGGTGCGACGCGGTGCTGACGCGGATGCAGAAGGGCCATGACGCCGCGGCCATCGTGGCGGCAGGGCAGAAAGCCCGGCGCTGCGGCTTTGCCCTGTCGGTGACGGCCATCTCGGGCCTTGGCAGCGTGGAGCTGTGGCGGCAGCACGCCATGGATACGGCGCGGGCGGTGAGCGAGATGAAGCCGGACTATTTGGGGCTGCTGACCTTGATGGTAGAACCCGGGACACCGCTTGAGGGCTGGGTCAGAAACGGCGAATTCACGCTGCTCAGTCCGCTGGAGGTATTGAAGGAGACGGAGCTGTTTTTACAGCAGGTGGACAGCGAGGGCACGGTGTTCCGGGCCAACCACGCCAGCAACTACCTGACGCTGAAGGGCACGCTGAACGGTGACCGGGAGGCCCTTTTGGGGCAGATCGCCGCGGCGTTGGCGGGACGGCGCGATCTGAAGCCGGAATTTTTACGGGCGCTGTAAAGTTGAAAAAAGTGCTTGACAAGCGAAGAAAAACGTGCTAAAGTGCGTTTATACTTCAAAAACCGTTGAGTAAGAGGAGTAGGCGTACAGGAAACTTTCAGAGAGCGGCGCATCGGTGGGAGCGCGGCAGCGGAATGTGCGGTGAATGGACTTACGAGGGCGGGGAGAAAACCCGGAAGGGCCAGTAATACCCGACGGCAGCCGCGGCCGTTATCCCGGCGGAGCGCATGGTGGTGCGTGCAGAGCGGGCGCTTTGCGCCAATGTGGGTGGTACCGCAGATATGTATTTACAGTCTGTCCCACGGAAGAAATTCCGTGGGACAGACTTTTATTTTGCTTGAAAAAACCTGGAAATAACTTTGAAAAAACCTTATAAAGCGACTGGAAAATTCAAGTAAAAACTTTGAAAGACTTTGAAAGAAGAAAGGAAACATCATTATGGGTAAGATCATCCTCACCGGCGACCGTCCCACCGGCCGCCTCCACGTAGGTCATTACGTCGGCTCGCTGCGCAACCGCGTGGTATTGCAGAACAGCGGCAAGTTTGAAAAGCTGTTTTTCATGATCGCCGATGCCCAGGCGCTGACCGACAACTTCGACAACCCCGGCAAGGTGCGGGAGAATATTTTACAGGTGGCGCTGGACTATATGGCCTGCGGCATCGACCCGGCCAAGTCCCATATGTTCATCCAGTCCGTGGTGTGCGAGCTGACGGAGCTGACGTTCTACTACATGAACCTGGTGACGCTGGCCCGGCTGGAGCGCAACCCCACCGTGAAGGCGGAGATCCAGCTGCGGGGCTTTAACCACAGCATCCCCATGGGCTTCCTCACCTACCCCGTCAGCCAGACGGCGGACATCACCGCGTTCATGGCGGACACCGTGCCGGTGGGCGAGGACCAGCTGCCCATGATCGAGCAGGCGAGAGAGATCGTACGGCGGTTCAACGAGCTGTACGGCGAGACGCTGGTAGAGCCTGCGGCCCTGCTGCCGGACAACGCCGCCTGTTTGCGGCTGCCCGGCACGGACGGCAAGGCCAAGATGAGCAAGTCGCTGGGCAACTGCATCTATCTGGCAGACGAGCCGGAGGACATCCGCACCAAGGTCATGGGGATGTTCACCGACCCCAACCATTTGCAGGTGTCCGACCCGGGGCAGACCGAGGGCAACCCGGTGTTCATGTATCTGGACGCCTTCTGCCGGGACGAGTTCTTCGCCAAGTATCTGCCGGAGTACGCCAATCTGGATGAGCTGAAGGCGCATTACCAGCGGGGCGGCCTGGGCGACGTGAAGGTGAAGAAGTTCCTGAACAACGTATTGCAGGAGACGCTGGAGCCCATCCGGCTGCGGCGGCAGGAGCTGGCCAAGGACCCGGGGTATGTGATGGACGTGCTGCGGCAGGGCACGGAGGTGGCCCAGGCCGCCGCCGCCGAGACGCTGGCCAGGGTGAAGCACGCCATGCAGATCGATTATTTTGCGTGAGGGACGGGGAACGGATTCCCACGCCAGTGACCGATGTCACTGGCGTGGGAATGACAACATAAGAAACCGCCATGAACAATCCCTCCGGCGCTTCGCGCCACCTCCCTCACAGAGGGAGGCTTTGGGTCGTCCATTCCAAAGGAATACCATGATACAACAAAGGCAACGCGACAACGCGATACCAATATCGGAAGGAGAACAAGCAACATGAAAGAGCTGAAAAACCGCGACATTCCCTACAAGATCTATCTCTCCGAGGACGAGATGCCCCGGTATTGGTACAATGTTCGCGCCGACATGAAGACGAAGCCCGCGCCCCTGCTGAACCCCGGCACGCTGAAGCCCATGACGCTGGAGGAGATGAGCCAGGTGTTCTGCACGGAGCTGGCCCGGCAGGAGCTGGACAACGACACCGCCTTTGTTCCCATCCCGGAGGACGTGCGGAACTTCTACAAGATGTACCGCCCCTCTCCCCTGGTGCGGGCCTACTGCCTGGAGGAAAAGCTGGGCACGCCGGCCCACATCTACTACAAGTTCGAGGGCAACAACACCTCCGGCAGCCATAAGCTGAACTCCGCCATCGCCCAGGCGTACTACGCCAAGGAGCAGGGGCTTGCCGGCGTGACCACCGAGACCGGCGCGGGCCAGTGGGGCACGGCGCTGAGCATGGCCTGCGCCTATCTGGGACTGGACTGCCACGTGTTCATGGTGAAGTGCTCCTATGAGCAGAAGCCCTTCCGCCGGGAGGTCATGCGGACCTACGGCGCGGAGGTGACGCCCTCCCCCTCCGACACCACGGAGGTGGGACGGAGGATCTTAGCGGAGTTCCCGGACACCACCGGGTCGCTGGGCTGCGCCATCAGCGAGGCCGTGGAGTGCGCCGTGTCCACGCCTAACACCCGGTATGTGCTGGGCAGCGTGCTGAACCAGGTGCTGCTGCACCAGTCCGTCATCGGTCTGGAGACGAAGGCGGCGCTGGACAAGTACGGCGTGAAGGCGGACATCATCATCGGCTGCGCCGGCGGCGGCTCGAACTTGGGCGGCCTGATCTCCCCGTTCGTAGGCGAAATGCTGCGGGGCGAGGCGGACTATCGCATCATCGCCGTAGAGCCGGCCTCCTGCCCCAGCCTGACCCGGGGCGTGTTCAAGTACGACTTCTGCGACACCGGCAAGATCTGCCCCATGGCCAAGATGTATACGCTGGGCAACGGGTTCATTCCGTCCGCCAACCACGCCGGCGGCCTGCGGTATCACGGCATGAGCAGCATCGTCAGCCAGCTGTACCACGACGGCTATCTGGAGGCGCAGAGCGTGGAGCAGACCAAGGTGTTCGAGGCGGCGGAGCTGTTTGCCCGGTGCGAGGGCATCCTGCCCGCGCCGGAGAGCAGCCACGCCATCCGGGTGGGCATCGACGAGGCCATAAAGTGCAGGGAGCAGGGCGAGGCGAAGAACATCGTCATCGGCCTGACCGGCACGGGGTATTTCGACATGGTGGCCTACGGCAAGTACAACGACGGCACGATGGGCGACACCATCCCCACCGACGAGGACCTGAAGAAGGGCTTTGCCACCATTCCCAGCTTCCCGGGGAATGCGTAATATAATCTGAATAAAAAAACCTCTGTCCGGTGACAATACGGGCAGAGGTCTTTTTATTACGGTATGCCGCCTGCCGGAAAGGGCGGCGGCGGGGCTGTCCCGCCAGGAAAGGCAAGAGCATGAGCAGACAGGAACCAAGCAGGATCAAGGCCATGTTCGGCGGACGGGGCTACTACATCGTGTTCGCTCTGTGTTTGTTGGCCGCCGGGATCATCGGGTATATCACCCTGTTCGACAGGGGCACAGAGGTGCAGCCAAAGACGCCCGCGGTGGATGTGCAGCCCGACACCCCCACCACGCCGGTGGTAAAGCCCGCGCCGGTGGTGCTGCCTGAGCCGAAGATCGAGACGGCGGCAGAGACAGAGGCGGAGGCGGAGATCACCGAGCCGTCGGTGCTGCTGCCCCAGGTGGTGTCGCCCCTCAGTGGTGAGACGGTGACGGTGTTCAGCATGACGGAGCTGCTGTATGACGCCACTATGGCGGACTGGCGCACCCACGACGGCATCGACGTGCAGGCCGCCGAGGGTGCAGCGGTGAAGACGGCGGCGGCCGGGGTGGTACAGTCCGTCACCGACGACGAGCTGATGGGCACGACGGTGGTGATCCAGCACGACGGCGGCTACACCACGCGATACAGCAGTTTGCAGCAGGACGTGCCGGTGGAGGAGGGCCAGACCGTGGCCGCCGGGGACGTGATCGGCTGCGTGGGCACGACCTCCGCGGCGGAGATCGAGATGGGCCCGCACCTGCACTTCTCCGTCAGCCGGGACGGCGCGGTGATCGATCCCCACGAGTACGTGGGGGAGGAATAAAGGGCATAAGGAAAAGAGCGCCGGCGGCGCTCTTTTCCTTATCTGTGCATGTATATCGGTTTTATTCGGCCAGGGTGGTCACCGTGCCCACGAAGATGGGCAGGCAGGCGTGGGTGTCCACGATCATGTAGAGGAACGGGCGGTCCAGCACCACCTGCTGCTTCGGGCCGGGGTCGTCGGCTTTCGTGTTCGCCTCCACCGCCGTAACGGCAGCGGCCCGCGTGCCATTTTCGTCCACCTCGATGAAGGTGCTGTGCCGCACGGCACTGACGTACAGGCTGTTGTTGGCGGCGCTGCCCATGCTGCGCAGGTCGGCGGCGGACAGGTCGAACAGGTCGGTGATGCCCATGGCCTCCAGCGCCGGGATCAGCTCCAGCTCCGTGCTGCCGGTGAATTTCGGCAGAGCCGTCTCCACCTTGCTGTAATGGTGCTGGTTGATGAGGTCGTAGAGCTTGGTGCCGTTGAGCCCGGACAGGAGCTCCGCCAGGGACGTGCCCTCGTCCGGCAGCAGCGCCGCGAAGGCGTAGCGCCCGCCGGCATAGGGCTTCAGAAAGCCCGTCGCGCCGTGGCCGGAGAGGTAGATGCTCTCCTCGCCCCACATAAATTCCGCGTCCTGCTCCGCGCCGTCGGCGCTATGGAACGTGCCGCTGAGGACGCTGCCCTTTTCGTAGGCCGTCTCCCATTTGGCGTCAAAGGCGGCGGCGTTGATGAGGTACAGCATGGTCAGCTCGCTGGGCGCCTCCTCCGGCAGGATGGCGTCGATCATGCCGTCGGTGTGCTTTTCCACCCAGGCGTTCACGTCGGAGGGGAGGGTGGCGTCAAAGGCGGAGCGGTAGACCTCCGCTCCGTAGTAGTTGACGCAGGCGCGGAGAAAATCGTCCTCCGCGCGGAACACGTCCCGCAGCCAGAGGGAGTCGGCCAGGGACAATTTGGCGCTTTTGCTGTTGGCAGGCAGGCTCATGCGGAAGGTATAGAGATAGTCGTTCAGCTCGGTGAGGCTCATGCCTGCGGCGGTTTCGATCTGCTTCAGCGTTTCGCCGGACGCGCCGTTGGCGGTCATGCCCAGGGCGTACAGCACCGACAGAGGCGAGAGCAGCCGGGCGGTGCGGCCCGCGTCGCTGCTCTGGAGCAGAGAGAGGGCGAAGGATGTCACCGCCGTGCCGCCGGCGGACAGGTCGGTGGAGGTATCCAGTCCCTGGGGCTGGATGTCCCGGGTCAGCTCCTGGGCGCGGATGCCGCAGCCCAGCAGGGGCAGTACGGTGAGCAGCGCCAGCAGCAGCGCCGCGATACGTTTCTTCAAGGGGCAGTCCTCCTTTCATAGGGCCGTTCAACTATATAGACGCAGACGCGCCGGGAAAAGTTTCCTCGGGTGGGGCAAAACGGCGCGGAGCAGATGCCGCTGGCAAAATTATAGCGCAGAAACGGACGGCGCGCAACACCCGCCGCGATTTGTCGAAATGTTTTTCGGAAAGGTGTTGACAGCGCGGGGACGGTGTGGTATTCTAATAAATGCCCGGTTCGCCGGTGTGGTGGAATGGTAGACACAGGAGACTTAAAATCTCCCGGCAGCGATGCTGTACCGGTTCGAGTCCGGTCACCGGCACCACCCGGAAAACTCAATATCGCGGGATAGAGCAGTTGGTAGCTCGTCGGGCTCATAACCCGGAGGTCGGGGGTTCAAGTCCCTCTCCCGCAACCAGAAAAGCCCCGAAATCTTACGATTTCGGGGCTTTTATTTACTTTTCCGACAAAATCAGTGCGGGTCAGGGTGTGGGTCAAATCGCTGACCCACATCCTGACCCACAAGCAGAAACGCCTCGCTATGGTCAAACAGTGCCGGAGAGCACACAGCTCATAGTGTTGGCCGCCTCCCGCTTGGCGGAGGTCGTTACATGGGCGTAAGTGTCCAGTGTAAAGCCCGCAGAGAAGTGCCCCAGCATACCTGACACCGTCTTGATGTCCACGCCATTTTGCAGTGCCAGTGTGGCGAAGGTATGTCTTAGATCATGGAAGCGGATGCTGGGCAGTCCTGCCCGCTTCAGTACCCGGTGCAGCATATTGTTCACGCAGTCCGGCGACAACGGCCCTCCCGTAGGTGACGGGAACACCCACGGACTGTTCCCCACTTTTTTCTTCTGCGCTTTCAGAATGTCTATCGCATCTGCCGCCAGCGGCAGGGTGCGGTAGGCGTTTTTTGTTTTCAGCGGCGCTTCCACGATCTCACCGTTGATACGCGCCAGCTGCCGTTTTACCCGGAGGTCACCGCGTTCCAAATCAACGTCCTCCCACTTGAGGCCCAGCAGTTCGCCCCGCCGCAGGCCGGTCGCCAAGTCAATGTAGTACATCTCGTACACGCCGCTTTCCTTGGCCTCCCGCAGGAAGGATGTCAGCTGCTCCACCGGCAGCGTCTGCATTTCCTTGCGCTCCACTTTCGGCAGCGCACATCCCTCGGCGGGATTACGGGCGATAAGCTTTTGTTCCACGGCCAGCTTCAGCGCAGAGGAGATGATCTGATGGATATTGCGGACGGTCTTGGCCGATAGGCCCTTGGGCTGTTTCTTGCTCTCGGCGCGGTCCACCCTGCCGTCGGACAGCAACCTTTTATACAGGCGCTGGAGGTCTAGGGATGACAGCTTTGTCAGTGGGATACCCCCGATGTAAGGCTTGATGTGATGATCCAAATAGCCGCGATAGGTTTGGTGAGAGGATGGACGGACTTTCAGCGCGGCGTAGTCGCTGAACCAAACCTCCAGCCATTGTCCTATGGTATATTCCCCCGCCCTTGCCACATCCAACCCGCGGGTTTCTTCCATGGTGCGGCGCAGCTTCTCCCGCACCTCCGCCTGCGTTTTGCCAAGCACGTTCTTGGTGATGCGCTTGCCGGTGATCGGATCGTGCCCTGCGGTGTAGCGCCCCTCCCAGCGGCCATCCTTTCGCTTGCGGATATTCCCTTCGCCATTGGCGCGTTTCTTGGCCATTGAATCAGCTCCTTTGCTTTTTGTTAGCCAACATACATACCACAAAGTTGACGGAATAGCTACTGTTTTTTTGAAAAGGGAGTCCCTGCTCAACCGAACAGGGACTCCCTTTATTATTTGTAGTAGTTTTGATCCGACATTCATGTGTTTACATGCCTTGCATTTCAAGTGTCGGGGATATTCTTTGCTGATCTAAGAGATGCACATATGCTGGCTCAATGATCCTCTGATGACGAGCAGTGAGGTACACTTGGTAAAACCTTTTCTGTGTCGCATCCAAGGAAGGCACTTCCTCAACAAACGCGCATATCTCGTCCATGTTGATCTTTGGGGCCATTCTCATGACCGCATCATTACAGTCTTGGTTTTTCGCAGCCTGTAGAAAATCATAGTAGTTGATTTTTCTGCCATCGACCTTGATCGCCGATGTCGGGAAGCGGTATATTCTTGCGTTCAGTTCGTCATCATTATTGAGCACGGTATTCATTATGCGTTCATCGGCCTGTGGCAGCAGACAGCTTCCGCAATCATAAACAGGTGCCAGCGTAGCTGTCTTTGTTGCATCGTAGTACAGGAATCCCCAATTTCCATTGTGCCGGTCAAAGTTACCCAGCAATGCGTCAACTACAAATACATTCCAGAAATGTTCCAGCAGGATGGTTGGATCAATATATTGCTGTTTCTCAATGGTATCCAGAATATCATTCAATTCCGTTCCGGTGCCGCCGTGTTCGGAGTCTATGACGGTATTCTTGATAGAGCAGAAATCGAACAATCGACTTCCGTCTGCGGTGAAATCCTTGCAGGCGCAGACAATTTTACTTTTTCCTCCAATCTCAAAGGTTCCAAGGATCGTTTTCTGCGCGGGAATACCTACCATGTTGAATACGGTACTAGCAATATGCTCACTGATGCAGCTGTTGGTATAAGAAAGCTCTGTCGGCTTGTTCTCTCCGGAGGGAGGAAACTTCAGCATATACGGTTCGCCTTCATATTCGATTGCGATTTTCTTGCCGTTGGCTCCATTATATACCCGATCATATAGTCGCTTACAGTTTGTAAAGTCTAGCAAATCTTATCACCTCCACAAATACTTCTGCCGTAGATAATCCGCCTGTGCCGGTGTAATTGCCCCATCATCGATCTCTGCGGCGTTGATGCTTCCGTATAGCTCACCCCACAGGCAGTCTAAAATCGTTGATCCATTTTTTAAGCCATCTTTGTAGGCATCCAAATCATGTTGAAGATATGGCGGAAGAGCATATTCCCAAGAGCGCTCTTTCATTGTGTCGGCATCATCTATGCCGTTCTTGGATAGCGCAGCGGCTTTCATCATATCAGGGTTCATCACTGCAACCTCCTCTGCTCATTTACTGATATTTTACCACAGACAATGCCCGTATAGCAACATTACTTCCTCTTAATTATGCTTTTATGACAAGCTAAGACTTTTGCCGCTCTTTGGAAGAGTTTTTCTTTGCTTACTGTGACGCAGATTCTGCGCCGGTCACTCTCCCTGATAGAACAGCAGTATGTCCTTGAAGGAGATCGTACCGTGGGTCGTCGACACCTCACGGACACTGCTGCCGCGCATTTTATTGTACTCCTCGCGGGTCATATCCACATCACCGCCCAGCAGGTGGTTGGTCATGTTGTGTTCCACCGCCAGCTTAAATAACAGCCTGCCCAGCCGGTCACCGAACACACCCAGTGTACCCTCCAGCACCTCTTGCAGTGCGCGAGGCAGATATGCACCTGTCCTCTCGGCATGCAATCGTCCGCAATACTGACGCAGGGCCTTCTCCACAAACTCGTTGCGGGTGGGGCAATTGTCCAGCTTGTAGAACGCATCCACCTCCTGCCACACGTCGTCTGACAGCCAGACGGAGTGCCTGCTTTTCCCGTTTTTGTCCATTGAACTACACCTCCCTTCTGTGTGCCTGCGCCCGTCGGAAGCCTTGCAAACACGGGGATAACGGGCATTTTTGCAAAGAATAGCGTCAAAGTACTTTTGGAGTCCGATAATCAGCGCCATTTCCAAGACCCTGCAAACCCTTGCGGCAGTCCGCACTGCGGGCTGCCGTGATCGGCACTGGCGCAGAAAAGCGCCAATGCTTTTCTCCTGCTCCGCTTTCGGCGCACCGAAAAGCGGGCCAAAAACGTTCCAAGACCCCGGGGTCGCTATCCTTACTCTCCCGCGTTCCTGCGAAGCCACACAGCGGCTCACAGGGGCGAACACGGCGGTTCTGCGGCCTGTGTCGCCAGCTTCTGCTGGGCACGGTGACGCTCGGCGGCCATCTCCGCAAGATACAGTTGGTGCTGGTTGTGCTGCGCCAGCGCCTGCTCCACCGGCAGCAGTGTGTAGAGCAGTGAGCCGTTCCGCTTGCGTCCGTCCTTCAGCGTGACGGTGGTGCGCTCCGTTCGGATGAGGCCTTTCTCCTCCAGCGACCTCACATATTTGCACACTGTGTTGCGGCTCATGCCTACCGCTTCACCGATGGTGCGGTAGCTGGGGTAACACTGATAGGTCTTACGATCTTCACAAAACAATAGGAACGAGTACACGGCGATCTCGCCGGGTGACAGCCCCAGTTGACAGATGACCTTCGGCACGGGGTAGTAGTTCTTGACAGGGTCGGGCTTCTGCCATGGAAGGGTGCGGGTCATCGCGCACCGCCTGTCTGCGCTTCTACCCACTGGCGGAACTTTTCTTTCGGGACAACGATACGGCTGCCCACACGCAGGGTGGGGAAGCTCGCTTCGTGCATGAGCTCGTAGGCGCTGGAGATGGAGATGCCCAGCACCTTTGCCACCATTTCCGCGTTGAGGAATAACGGCAGCTCGTCGTAGTTTGTGTATGTGGATCGTTTCATGAGATCCTCCTTGTTTCAAATTCAGAGAAAAAGAACTTGCGTTTCGGAGGTCCCTCTGTTAGACTTGTTGCAGATGGCGTCTGCGTTTTCCGAAGCGCGGCGTGCCGCCAGACTGTTGCAGCAGTTTGGCGGCTTTCATTTTTGTAGGGACGTTGTACAGTTCTCACCTCTTTCCTGTTCAGGTTTGCCATACACCACAGGCCGTTCCTGCCGCACTTTGCTTGCGCGGCGTTTGTCTCAGCCTTGGTACGCTCGGCTGCTCTGCGCAGCGTCGTGGCGGTACTTCCCCGGCGAGTATCTTCTATGGTGATGGGTATGTAGTTGTGAAGGTACAGTATATACCCGATTGACACATCTATCATTATCGGGTATACTTAGTATAACAGATTTCAACTCATTTTCAAGACGTCCGGAGAATATCGGCACGTCTGCATAAAACTAATCGGGTACGGAGGTCCTGCCATGTTTCAGATGAACCACGATGCGGTGGATTTCTTTTCCGTAGACTTCACATCGGCCTGTACGATCGTTGCACGGGAGGAATATCCTCTCGGACATTTCGCGGCGCAAGCGATGGAAGTATCCGGCAGACTTGACGGCGATATAGACGCCGCGGCCAAAGAATTTGCTGCGGAAGCACAGATGTTCTTTGCCGCCCGCGATCCCTCCAGCGCAGGGATCGCCAATGACGCATACGGACGACTGATGGCTCTGCTGCGGGAACTTCCACTGTACAACATTCTCCTGCCGCGCTCTGACACGATGCCGTCATGCTTTTCCAGCGCTTCTGAGTATCAGGCAATGTGGGATGAGATGATGACCAAGGGAACACGCGGCAACAATGACTACACCCATTGGATCTCACGGATATGCAGGATCGGTGCGGACCTGCATGAGTTCCAGCGCAACACCAACTGGATGCTGTCGACGTATTTTGATAAGCTGACCTCCCACAGGCGCGAGGACTATATCGATGCGTTCGCCCGGTTCAAGGAAGGTATCCGCGACGCCAAGCTCGTTGATCTCGACGATGATGACGAGCCCTATCTTTTCGGAGATCCATCCCCGTATTCCTTCCGCTTTGACTTCCCTGCGCACATATCCTTTATCCCCTATCATGATGAGAAGACAGGGAAGCCGAAGTTGGCGGAGCGTTCCACTTTCGATGATCTCGTTTCTTTCTTTTATCTGGACTTGACGCGAGGGCTTGCCGCGGGCAACCTCCCCCGCAGATGCAAAAACTGCGGCCACTGGTTCGTCGCGGTCGGCGGATACAACATCCAGTACTGCGACAGGCCCATCCCCGGTCAGGCCGGAAAGAGCTGTCGCAGTGTGGGTGCCCATGAGACAGCGAAGCGGAAGCTGAAAGAGGCCTCCGCGAAGGAATATGCCCGCACCTATAATCGGTTGAAGGCAAGAAAGCAGCGCGGCGCGATCTCTGCCGATGAATGGAATCAGACTGTCGCCGTTGCGGAAGAACTCCGCGCCGCTTTTCAGAAAGGCGAACTGTCGGAGTCAGAATACTGCCGCAAGCTGAAGGCCCTGTGACACCTATGGAACAAATCGAATGCGGGAACGCCTCCGGCATTTCTCTGCCGGAGGCGTTCCTGTATTCTTTGCTTACACCGACGCAGGTTTTGCGCCGCTTAATCGTCGTAGAGGACGTAAATCAGCAGGCTCCCGCCGTCTTCTACAATGCAGACGTTACAGTGGAAGCCGGCGTCCGCGATGGTGTCCACGCCAGCCTGCATCATAATCTGACGGAAGGTGAAGTCCACCATGTCTCGTGCCTTAGCCTCCAACGTTTCCTGCGAGGCGTTCACCGGCACTGCGGCAGGGAAGCGATAGGCGCTGTTGCCCAGTGTCAGGCCACTGTCCGTGGTGACACCGTATTGCTTCACCGCGTAGGCGTTGGCAGCGTCGATGGCTGCTTGACAATCTGCGGGTGCTGTGGGTTCGGGAGCCGGCTCTGGCGCCGGGGTAGGCTCCGATCCATCTTCAGGCGTTGGGGCGCTGTCCTCATCGCAGCCGGGCTTGGCAGGGACGGTGGCCGAGGGGATGTCCTCCGCGGGTGCAGGTTCTGTGACCGGCTTCGGGTCCTGGGTGACTTGTGGAATATTCTCCTCCTGAGTCCGTTCCTGCACGGCTGTCGATGCTGCGGCTGGTGGTTGCTCCACCATGGTGGGTTCCGTGAGCGGTTGCGGCCGCTGTGTCTCCTCCCGCACCGCAGCCGCGGGCGGTGGTGCGGTGCCGGTTTGGTCGTTTATCTTCTGCTCGCAGGCTGTGAGCAGGAGCGCGATGCTGACTGTTAGCAATGTGATTTTATGATCTTTTTGTTGCGTCCCACAGTAAGGACCTATTACTGGCAAGCTCCTCAAGGGGCACTGAATTTTTCTTCGCCTGCATTCCCTGCCCTACCGCCCGGAAACGGGCTATCACCATCACCGGAAACCTTTTGCTTGTCGGTGGATTTATTACTTGTCATGAATTAGTCTCCTTGTTTTTGTAAGTTTTGGTCGGCAAACCTCAACCTTACTCTAACTCGGAGACTTTTTCTTGTCTACTTCTCCCCTCGCCATAGGCTATTTTGTCCCCCCGGCAGAGCAGGGGTTCTCTTATGTAGCCAATAGACAAAGACACACCTGCGGCCTTGTACCGCAGGCGTGTCTCTATTGCACTTGCTTATTGCAGAGCTTCTCCCGTCGGCCTCACCACAGTGTCTCCATCGGGACAAATGTGCCCTTGCGCCCGGTCATGACCGTGCAGACGATCTTTGGTTCATCCTGCCCGCGCTCATTACCCGCGCTGATACCGAAATGGCCCACCACATCCTCCAACAGGTCGGTGTTGATCAGGAAGTTCAGCTGGATGCCGGAGCGGCGTGCTTCAATGACGCTGACGAGGTATAGATTTCCCCGTATGCGAATGTAGTCCGCAGGGTCTGCCGCCATATAACAAGTGCCGTCCTCCCGCGTCATGAAGATGCCATAGTACAGCGGCGACAGATAGATGTGCTTGATAGGCGGCTTTTTCGTGAAGGCGGGCATTTCCCAGTGGATAGCCTTTCCTATCAGATCAGTGGTATAGCCGTGCGGTTCGGCATCGGCAGGATGCGGGATACCCGTGATCTCGCCAAAGCGGATGGTGTGCACCGCCTCCCGCGGGCGCTCATCGCCGCCCAGCTGCGCTATGACTACCGTGGCGTACCCGGTTTCTAGATCCAGCACCAGGTCCACGCAGGTCGGCGGCCACAGTCCGTCCCTGTACTGGTGAACGAACACGACTTTCGGGCAGCCGGGCGCGGACAACGCCCGGTAGAAGCCGCTGCCCTGCGCGCCGTCAGAGTCGTCCCACGCCAACTCTGTTTCGCTTCGGAAGGAAAGCGTCAGTGTTGCATCATTCGGAAAAGACAATTCCAGCCGCTGTCCCAAAATCGCCTCCGCAAAGGCAAAGCCGCTGTCATCCGTCATCCAGTCGGCGGCGTATGTCTTGGCTGTCAAGCCGTCTGCCAGCCTCTCGACCTCCGCCTTCGGTATTTCCGCCCAAGTGCGGTTCATCCTTTTTCTCATGCACAGCCTCCTGAACTATGTTCTTACAGAATTTGAAACTCTGGAAATGTTTCGCGGATGGATCTCACGAACGCGGCCTCATTTCCCGAGATGCGATCCGCGCTTGGGTAGAATAGGCAAAGGTTCACCGGCAGCGCCAGGTCGCTGATATTCCGCTTTTGCAGCAAGCCGTTTTCAAAATAATAGTTATGCTCGCTCATGCAGGACGGCCGCAGAGAAAACGCGGTGTGGTCCAAAGTCAGCGCCAGCATCAGGTTTTCATCCTGCCACATCTGCGGGCCGATAACACACCCCCACTTGTTCAGCAGGTCAAGATAGGGAAAGCGATAGGGATCTTGTGGCAGGAAAAACAGCCGTCCCCGCAGATCCTGAAACGTAAGCGTCTCCTGCTGTATAACGCTGTTCTGTGCGCTGGCAAACAGGCAAAACTCATCGCGCTGCAGAATAGCCAGCTGCATACCGTGCTCCACGGCGAACTTTTTCGCCGATTCCAAATGGTTCGGCACTTTGTAGGAGATGATAAGGCGGGAAAACTCCTCCGGCTCCAACGCAGACTGTGCATAGGTATACGGAAGGTACTGTGCATTGACATGCACGTCTGGATGGGCTTTTTGGAAGTTCACAATGGTGTTTACCGTGATAAACCGCGGAGAAACGCCCGTAAACAAAATGCTGATGGAGGACTTGCTCTGCGCCTCCTCCGCACTGCGCCGCCAGTTGTCAATATAGCCAAAGATCAGGCGGGAATCCTCCAGCACCTTCGCGCCCAGCTGCGTGGGCACGATGCCGGTCGGCGTGCGCTCAAACACCGGCGCACCCAGCTCCTTTTCCACAGTTTTAATGGCGCGGGTAATGGCCGGCTGCGTGCAGTACAGCGCCTTCGCCGCCTTATTCAGAGATCCGTACTGTGCGGCCGCCATTAGATAACGTAGGTGTTCTATCTGCATATAGACTTCCTCCTAACGAAGTTACAGCCCAACCTCTATTGTTATATTATAAACAATTTTTTGCAAAGATTCAACTGCCTCCCTCAAAAGCCCTCATTCCTCTTTGGCATATCATATAAATATTTGTAATTAGCAATATCTCCTTTTGTGTGATATGCTGTCAAGTGTTAAGACTGTGACAATGTCGCAGCGTAAGCAAGTATGTTTGCAGGAGGTTATGGCAATGAACATTGGCCCCGACGAGCTCAAACGGTTTCAGGAGGCTGCCGACATCAACGAGATCGCCATGATGTTGGGTCGGTATGTGACGCTGATGGATCAGTTTGACGCCAAAAGCATCTATGAGGAATTGTTTGCCAAGGATGACCCTGAGGTCAGCGTGGAGTACGACACATGCGGCACCTACCGTGGGCCGGAAAATACCCGCGCATTCATGGTAGACTATTTCCACAAGAATCTCTCCACCATTACGCGGGACAAGCACGGCTGGCTGGACTTTTGGGATGCCGGCACACCCCACATTGTGGTGGCAGAGGACGGGCTGACAGCACAGGCTACATGGAGTCTGATCTCTCCCAAAGCCAAGCAGGCCACGCTGGATCCCCAGTTTACCGCCAAGCGCACACTGACAGCGTTCTGGCACGCAGGCAAGATGTGCTGGACACTGAAGAAAATCGACGGCGAGTGGAAGATCCTTCATCTGCACCTTGTCACCTACTTCACCAGTCCGTATCACTCCGGCTGGCTGAAGCAGCAGGAGTGCTGCCGCGAAGCTCCCTTCTGGAGTCAAGCGCCGGATCGCCGCGCCCGCTTCTACGTCTATCACCCGGATCAGGTATACGTGAAGGACGGCATCTACAACTGGGGGCCTTATATCTCGGATGGCACGGTTTAAGATGTGCGGACGTATATCGGAAACAATGTGAATGAGGAGGTCATAACAATATGCAGGTTGAGATCACCGAAAAGCAGCTGATGCGTCTGAGACGCGCCGCTGATATTACAGAGATGCAAAATCTGATGGCCCGTCTTGTGGAGGCATTCAGCCGCATGGATGTGAGCCGTGTGTACGAGGATCTGTTCGCCGTAGGCGACCCGGAGGTCAGCATTGAGCTGGCGGAGTCCGGCGGTTACGACGGCCCGGAACATGTACAGGCATTTCTGAACGCCTATGATGCCTATCTGTCCGACCCGAAGGACAAGCGCGGTTGGATGGAGCTGCAGAACATCTGCAACCCCACCGTGATCCGCAGCGAGGATGGACAGCGAGCCGTGGGCACATGGGCTCTGTTAGCGCCCAGCGCCAAGTGGGCCATGCCGTACCCCTGCGACCAGGAAAAGCTGACGGCCTTTTGGGGCTGCGGCAAGTACTATGTGCATTTTATAAAAACCGAAAAGGGCTGGAAGATCCAAAAGCTGCAGCTGATCTGGTATCTCCGCAGTCCCTTCGAGCTGGGATGGATGAAGCAGCCCGATTGTGTGCATATGCCGGTGCTTCCCGGTATGAAGCCTGACCGCGCCCCCGACTATACCAACGTTTATAACGCAGACTATGGATGCGCCTCCGGCGGTATCGAATGGGGCCCCTATGTGCCGGAATCGCTGTAAGAAGGAGGTCGTATCATGGAGAAAAAAGAACTGGATCGGCTGCTGCGAGCGGCGGATATTATTGACATCCAAAATATCATGGGCCGCTATTTGGCCTATTTGGATCAGGTCAATTTTTTGGGCATTTACAGTCTGATGGCGCAGGATCATCCTGAGATCACCTACGAGATGTGCGAGGATGGCGCATACATTGGGCCGGAGAACGTGCGGAAGTATATGCACGACGAGCACACCCATCTGAACGCCAACCCCAACCACATGAAGGGGTGGATCGGTCTGCAGAACATTCTGACACCCCGTATCGTTTTCAGCGAGGATGGCAGCCGGGCCAAGGCACAGTTCAATCAGCTGAGCCCGCACGCCATGGCTATTGAGCCGTACCCCAGCAACGAACACCTGCCCACAGCCTATTGGTTCATCGGGAAGTATGACAATGAGTTCATCAAGATCGATGAGGAGTGGAAGCTGCTGAAGACGCACATCATCGCCTTCACCCGTACTCCCTACAACGAGGGATGGGTGCAGCAGCCGGATGCCCGCCGCATCTACCATCCCAACGCGAACCCGCCGCAGGAGAAGGGCCGCATTTACACCTACCACCCCAACGCGGTCTATACGCCTGACGGTAATTGGACGTGGGGGCCGCACCTGCCTAAGGACGGCACGTTCTAAGCGGTATGGGAAAGTACGATCAGTACATCATCACCACACCCAGGCCGCTGGAATACACCCATTTCCGGCTGCCGCCGGATGTGCGGCGGAGCGTAACATGGGCGGACAGCACCGTGGTAGACGGCATGTGCAACATGGAGTGCATTTGGTATTACAAGCCGTTGAGCGGACCGCCTCACCATGTAGAAACCGACACAGATGAGATCCTCGCCTTCATTGGCACGAACCATGAAGACCCGGAAGACCTGGGCGGCATCATCCGCTTTCGCTTCGAGGATGAGTGGGTCACGCTGACCAAAAGCTGCATGATCTATCTTCCTAAGGGAATGTACCACTGCCCCTTCAAGGTAGAGGAGGTGCGGACGCCCATTCTGCACATCTGCGTCACCCCGCAGCGGAAATACGCCAAGCATCGTCAAAAAGACGGCGCAGACCTTCCGCAGCCGCCCAACACCAATAAATAATTGAGAAAGGAGTCTTATGTCTATGATGGATACTGTGACCATAACGCAGCGGCATCTGCCGCCGGAATTGCGGGGACTTCCCTGCATCCGTGCGGAGGTGGCTCATGTCATCGCGCCGGGAAAAGCCACGCCTTCGTTGGAGGGCCCGATATTTGACCGGCATGGCAATTTCTATTGCTGCCTGACAGCGCCCAATGACACCTATGTCAAGAAAATCTCTCTCGACGGCAGCATCAGCGACTTCTTTCATTCTGACAGCGGCATGACCGTAGGACTTGTGTTCCACCAGGACGGACGCTGCTTCGCCGCCGATATGCTCCGCAACTGCATTCGCATACTCAGTGCGGACGGCAAGCTGCTGGAAGAACTGCCTTTGCAGTACGAGGGCCGCAAGCTGCGCCCGGACTGCATGGTATTTGACCGAAAAGGTGATCTGCTGTTCACCGATCTGTCCGGCACATTCCGTGACCCCATCGGCGGCGTATACCGTCTGACGCAGGATTCCGGCTATCATGAGCTGAGTCTGTATGTCGGCAATTTGGCCAGCCCGGACGGGATCACCCTTTCCCCTGACGGCAAAAGCCTTTGGGTCAGTGAGTGCAGCAGCAACTCTGTGCTGCGGTTTCTGCTGGATGGTCAGGGTGAACCCCGTATCGCCCAGCATACACCTCTGCAAGCCTACCGCAACAGCGGTGCTTCAAATGTAGATACCCACGCCATGGACGAGAACGGTTATCTGTATCTCGGCATCATGATGGGCGGACGTGCCGTTGTGTTGGATCGGGATGGCATCCCGGTCGCCAACATTCTAGCGCCGGGCTTCGAGGAGGGAAAGCTCCTCTACACCCCCAACCTGGCGTTGAGCCGGACCGATCGTTTCGGCTATCTGCTGGCCTCCGACAGCGAGCAGGCAGTCGTCCTGCGCTTCCCCACATTTGCCCCCGGGCAGGAGCTCTTTTCGCATCGGTGATCCTTACCTGACACATCTATCACACAACAAAATTTATAGAGAGAGGATACAAAAATGAGTACAACTACCATTGCCATTCTCTGCATTTCAGCGCTGGTCGTCTCCATCGTGGTGGGCAGCGTCAAAAAGGTCAACATCGGCATTCTGTCCCTCATCTTTGCATACATCATCGGCTGCGTATTGATGGGCAAGCCTGCTTCCACCGTAACAACGCTGTTCCCTGTCAAGATCATGATGTATATTCTGACGGTGGCGTATTTCTACGGTTTTGCCATCATGAACGGCACTATGCAGGCGCTGGGCGACCGCATCATCTACCTGTTCCGCAACCATGCCGCGCTGCTCCCCTGGGGCATTTTCCTGGGTGCTGTCATCGTGGGCGCTGCCGGCGGCGGCGGACAGATGGCCGTGATCGTAATGGCTCCCATCGCGTTCTCCCTGGCCAAAAAGGCCAACTTCCACCCTCTGCTGGCTTTTATGGCCACTGTGACCGGCGCCCCCTTGGGCGGCACCACCTTCTGGAGCATCGGCGGCGTGGCCACCAAGTCCATCGCGGAGTCCTCCGGCATCGACGCTGACGTAGCATCCCGTTTGGTTTCCCAGCAGTCTGTGACGCTGGCTATCTGCCAGATCAGCTTCATGCTCATCATGTACTTCATTCTCAAGGGTCACAAGGTGAAGAACGTGGTCATCGACAAGCCCGCCCCCATGGAAAAGAACCAGAAGCTCACGCTGGGGCTTATCGTTGGCAGCGTGGCGCTGATCGTCCTCCCCTCCCTCATCAATATTCTGTTCCCCAACCCCGTTCTGCGCTACCTGACCAGCTATGTGTTTGAGATCCAGCTCCTGTCCCTGATCGGCGGCATGATCTGCACCTTCCTCAAGCTGGGCGATGGCCGCCTTGTCATCAAGGAAATGATCCCCTGGAATATGATCCTGGTCATCTGCGGCGTGGGCACGTTGATCGGCGTAGCCTCCAACTACGGTGTGGTGCAGATGGTGGCCGAGTGGGTCGGCAGCAACGTATCCGGCCACGGTCTGACGGTCATCATGACCGCGCTGGGCGGCATCCTGAGCTTCGTCAGCGACGGCATGGGCGTGTGCATGCCCACCTTCTATCCCATGATTGCCAGCATCGCTTCCTCCACCGGCATCGCGATCGGGCCTATGTTCCTGGGCTTCACAACCGCCATTTGGGCCACTGCGGCAGCGCCCCTGTCCAGCTCCGGCGGCATCGTACTCTCCCAAGCTCCCGAGGAGGTTCGCAGCAAGCTGTTCGTCCAGTCCTTGGTGGCCGCGCTGGCGTTCACAGTGTGGGTCATCCTGCTGGCCGTGATCGGCGTATTCAACATCTTCGGATAAATACCGTTCGAGACGGATATTTTGTGAAAAGTAAACACTTGGACAGAAACCACGCCTTCCTGACAATGGGAAGGCGTGGTTTCCGTTGTGGGACAAGGTGCAGACGAGCGTTTGCCATTCTACATGGCGGGCGAGTGTGCGGTATCGCTGTAGGTCACCCATGGAACGTTACTCACAGAACAGCTCCACTTCGTGCTGCTCGTTTACACCGTACGAGGTATGTATGCCGGCGATTTTTGTGATCTTTTCCATATAGGCGACTACCTCAGCGAAGCGCGGATCCTCTGGTGGGCAGATATACGGAGCGGAATCCTCCGGCAGATACGCCGGCAGGAAGGTGAAGTGCAGCGCACCGTTAGGGAGAAATCCGCCCAGCAGCTCCAGAAACACCTGAAATCTTCGGATTTCGGGTGCTTTTTCGCAATTTTGGGGATAAATACAATTTCGCAGATCCCCGTTGACCACACAAAATACCACGGACAATCAAAACCTCCGGCTAATCCGAAGGTTTTGATTTCAAATCGTACCGTTTCTTTTCCGTTTTGGAGAAAAATATCGGCTTTTTGATTTGCATATTTTTTAACAAACGGTAAACTTGAAGTACCATACTTTCATAAGCGCTGTACCTTACTGACATCCCCAGCCTGACATCATTTAAGGCCCTGCAGGGCAAAGAAAGGAGAACTTTTATGGCAGGCACGCCAGTGGAAAAGAAACTCGACCTCAAATATATCATTTGGGTATGTATCGGACTTGTACTTATGTTCTTCGGCGGCAAGATCATCCCCACGTGGGGAACTGTTACCGAATTGGGCGTGAATATGATTTGTGTGTTTGTCGCCCTGTTGGTATTGATCACCGTCACCAACGAGACGATCTGGCCTTCTCTCGCCGCACTTGTAGCCACCATCTTCCACGGTTATATGGATGCCGCTACTGCCGCTGCAAATTTCATCGGCACTTCCGTTATGCTGCAGATGATCGCCATCACCGTCATCTGCTCGGCGCTGCGTGAGACCGGCGCGGGCCAGGTGCTGGCCAAGAAGATGCTGACGGTGAAATTCATCCAGGGCAAGCCCATGGCGTTCACCATCATGCTGCTGCTCACATTTCTTCTTGCAGATATAGTGCTGAGCCTTTTCGGCGGCATTATTTTCTCGTTTGCAATGTTTGACAGCATCCGCGACGCACTGCAGCTGAAAAAGAACGACAAGTATGCCCAGGCCATGTATATCGGCCTGTATCTGTGCGGCATGCTGGGTTCTTCCATACTTCCCTTCTCCGGTATGCCGCTGGGCATCACCAACGCGTTCAACGCGGCCATCTCGGGATACGGCTACAGTGTTAATCCGGTTATTTACATTGCCAGTGCGCTTCCCGTGGGCGTATGCTTTATCATCCTCTACTCGCTTTCTATTCGCTACCTTTTCCGCTGCGACATGAGCTGCCTGACAAATCTGAATGTTGACCAGCTGGAGTCCATGAAGAACGTCAGCACCAAGTTCAACAAGTTCCAAATCATCTACCTGCTCTCGTTCCTGGTGGACATCGGCTACTCCTTTGCGCTGCTGCTCATCCCCAAGACCGTGTCCTGGTATGGCAGCTTTGCATCCATCACGCAGGCGGGCTGGTTTTTGCTCGTCATCGTCGTTTTGTGCATCGTGAAAATCGACGGCAAGCCCCTTATGAATGCCAACAAGCACTTCAAGGAAGGTTCTATGTGGGGCATGATCACCGCGGTCGGCATCTTCTCCATGCTGGGCGGTGCGCTGGCCTCCAACGATCTCGGTATTAACCAGTGGCTGACGGAGGTGCTTGGGCCTATGTTCTCCGATATGAGCTGGCCTGTGTTTGTGCTGCTCATTGTCGTGGTGTGTACTGTGGTCACAAACTTCTTTTCCAATATGGCCACCGGCGTGATCGTCTCCTCCCTGACCGCTCCGTTCGCCGCACAGTACGCCGACGCAGGCATCAACATCACCGTCATCGGCACGGCCATCGCTTTCAGTTCCATGTTCGCGTATCTGACCTATGCAGCAGCCGGCCCTGCGCCCCTGCTTCTGGGCAAGGAGGGCATCGAGTCGAAGTTCGTCTGGTCCAAGGGCGTGCTTGCCCTTGTCATCTACGCGGTGGCGGCAACGGTCGTGTTCTCCCTGATCGGTTATATTCTGTAAAGGCAAAGCATCCACAGGTGCATCAATGTTTTGTTGAAGCAGAACTCACTTTATGATAAAATGGCGGTGTATAATCCTATACGCCGCCATTTTTGAACAGGAGGTGCTTTGATCTGGATATCAACGATCTAGAGTCCGTCTGTGCAGTGGATATATGCCACAATTACTCGGAGGCCGCGGAGAGCATAGCCTCTTCCCCGGCCGTCATATCCAAGCATATCGCCAAGGTCGAAAAAGAACTGGGCCTTCGCATCTTTGAGCGTGCCTCAAAGTCGCGTCCCGTGGAGCTCACGCCTGCCGGGCAGGAGCTTATCACCTATTTTCACTCCATCGTGGGGCTTTATAAGCAGATGTCCACACGCTCCGCCGAGCTGCGCCGCGAGGGCGGCGGCTCGTTGGTGGTGGGCTACTGCCCGTTCATCGGCAACTTCCACGAAGCGGAAATGCTGACACAGTTCTCCCTCGAAAACCCTGAGATCAGCGTAAGACGCCGCGCGCTCAACGCGCCGGAGCTGGTGCGGGCGCTGCTGTCCGGCACGGTGAATGCTATTTTCCTCCCCATCATGTATGGTCTCGGCGTGGACTACTCTAAATACGGTGAGCTCCCCGCCTCCGATTTCATCGTGGAAGAGCTGTTTCAGCTGAACACGCTCACACTGGGCATTCCGGACGGACATCCTCTGGCGCAGTGTGAGCGGATCACACAGGATATGTTCCCTCTGCTGCACGACGAAACGTTTTTCTTTTCCTGCGCGCAGCAGGATACGCCGCTGTCGGACCGTCAGCGCAACCAGATCTACCAGCTGCTGGGCTTCAAGAACGACATGAAGGTACGCTTCGTAGACTTCAATGAGCCGACCATCGCCCTCAAGCTGGTGGAGTCGGGCGCGGGCCTGCTTCCCCAGGCCTGTGCCGTCCCGCGCCGTATCGGAACGGTGAATTCTGTGCCGGTGGAGAATGACACGATCCGCACCGGTCTGTACTATATACAGCGAAGGAACATCTCCTGCCCCGCACTGCGGAAGCTGCGGAAATGCGTCCACGAATTTGTTGGGAAATATAACTGAAATACCCCGGCGGGCAGGTGCGGCAACATCTGCCCGCCGGGAACTTCTTTGCCTTTTTGGAAACAAATCCCCTGTTTTTGATTTGCAAGCCGCGCACAAAACATATATGCTATTATTGTCAGTAAGCGTATGGTATTTGAAAGTAAACACAAACACTTACATACGAGGAGGAGCACATTATGCAGCCTGTAAGAAAAGATCTGTTCTGTGACCTCGCCATCATCGGCGGCGGTGTCGGTGGCTGTACTGCCGCTATCTGCGCGGCACGCCGCGGTCTGCACGTCATCATGTTTGAAAAGGGCGTTTCCCTGGGCGGTCTGGCCACCAACGGCTATGTACCGCAGATTGCAGGCGGGATCGAGGGCATCTGCATGGAGTATACGAAGCGGCTGGACGATATCGGTCAGCTTCGCAAGGTCGATCCCAGCAAGGATTATTACCGCAACCCATCCTTTGAGCCGGAGTTCGGCAAGTTCGTTTTGGAGGATATGGTGGTGCAGGCCGGCGCACGCATCATTTACGACTCCACCTGCATGGACGTTGAAATGGACGGTGCAAACATCAAGCGCGCATTCTTCCATACCAAGGGCGGCGTGATGAGCGTTACGGCCCGCATTTTTATCGACAGCACCGGCGACGCGGACCTTGCCGCTATGGCAGGTGTTCCCTACGAGGTGGGCGGCGCGGACTTTGCCGGTCTGAATATGTCCACCACGCTGGGTTCCCGCTGGTCCGGGGCAGACCTCGTCCGCTATCAGGCGGCGGAGGACGCCTACAAGGCCGAGCAGATCGCCAACGGTGTTGAGAACCCTCACCCGCTGGTCTATGATCTGGAGGAAAAATGGATTCAGGAGGGCAAGCTGGTGCGCCACGTATGCAACCGCTTCTCCGGCTTTTTCCGCGTGATCATCCCCAACACCACCATGGACAACGCCGATTTTGTGACGTTCTCCTTCCACAGCTATTTCTGCCACAACACCGATGCCGAGGATATTTCCCGCCAGGTGCTGGAGCAGCACCTGCTCATGCAGGGCTTCTATCACTTCCTGCGCGAGTGCGTGCCCGGCTTCGAGAAGGTGCGCCTTGTGGGCACAGGCTCTCTGCCCGGTGTGCGTGACAGCCGCCGCATCTTTGGCGAGTATATGCTCAAAACCAGCGACGTAGTCTGCGGCACAAAGTTTGAGGACGGTATCGCCCGCTTCCCCGAGATGATGGACACCCACCATCCCACCAGCAGCGATCTGGTGTTCCAGCGCCATGCCCACATGGTCCATCCCACCGGCTCTGCCGTGACGGTGCAGAAGGGCTGCCCGGCCCAGATGCACCCCTTCGGTGAGCCCGAGGGCACCGAGGTTCGCCCCGATCCCCGGGATTACTGCGACATTCCCTACCGCTGCCTGCTGCCCAAGGGCGTGGATAATCTGCTGGCCGTCGGCCGCTGCTGCTCTGCCGAGTTCCATGCCAACGGTGCGATGCGCATCATCGGGCCGGCCATGGGTACGGGCCATGCGGCAGGCGTTGCCGCTGACGTGGCGCTCCAACGCGGCGTCCGCCCGAGAGACATTGACGGCCGCGATATCCGCCGCATTCTGATTGAAGAGGAACACGTTCCCCTGGACAAGCCCTGCGAGGGCTACTGGGAGGAACTGAGCAATCTAAAGGGGGACTTCCACATCAACAACGGCGACTTTGTGTACATCAAGTGATCTGATTTTCCCTCTATACACACAAAGAAGAAAGACACCCTTTCGGGTGTCTTTCTTCTTTGTCAGCTTGTCAAAGAACCTCGGCACAGGCGGGGTTCTTCTGTTATAATAGAGGAAAGGGGGCGTAAGGATGGAAAACTGGAAGAAAAATTCACGGAAAGACATCGTAATGGTGGATGTAGATGCATTGGTACCCCAGGATCACTTGCTGCGGAAAATAGAAAAGGTCATGGATTATGAGTGGCTGTATGAACGGCTGGAACCGTACTACTGCCATGACAATGGCCGTCCCGGCACAGATCCGGTTGTGCTTATCAAGATGGTACTCATTCAGCATTTGTTCGGAATACCGTCTCTGCGGCAGACCTACCGGGAAATTCAGGTGAATGTAGCATATCGGTGGTTTCTTGGGTATGGGCTGCTGGATAATATTCCGCACTTTGCGACGGTGAGCTATGCATTCTGCAAACGCTTTCCAGATGAGCTGACCAGTGAGATATTTGAGCACATCCTCAACAAGGCACTGAATAACAGGATGCTGGACACCAGCGCAATTTTCATTGACGGGACCCATATCAAGGCCAGCGCGAACAAGAAAAAGTTCCAGAAGGAACAGGTTGCGAAGGCAGCAAAGGTCTACTCTG
>ERZ827168.797-NODE-797-length-48332-cov-10.852393_pt1 | contig 48332 bp, 44 predicted proteins | sample MGYA00519868_ERZ827168 | MGnify/ENA primary metagenome ERZ827168 (study PRJEB31778, sample SAMEA3449271) | human gut metagenome | biome: human gut; feature: human-associated habitat; material: faeces | place: United Kingdom | collected 2010/2012 ...
TATTGTAAAAGTAAAGAGCTAACTGATTTTTTGAGAAGTCAGTTAGCTCTTTTTGATTAGTTGGAATTATACCCAAATTTTTTGTTGCGGGACATCATTACTTCTTTCCAAAAACTTTCTCGCAAGATTATTGTCTCATCTGATGTGAACATAGGGTGAATTTCCAAAAGTGTAAATTTGAAATTCTTTTCCACATAGTCGTACCCTTTTTGCTCTACTAAAGCACAAAGTTCTTTGTTACCACCATGCCCATTGGCACAATACTGGCTCCAACGAGACCAAATTCCACAATCTCCATAGGCAGAACCAATATAACGCTTTCCATTTTCAGTGTCGGAAAGCATATAGATGCCTTTTATACTCTCTAGTGCGCTTTTCCAATCTTGAGGGTTGCGGTTGATAATTGTTTTTATCGTTGCAAATGGAAAGTCAATTTGCTCATAACCGGGGAAAATGTGGCTTGAATATGATTTGTCTAAAACTTCTACGACTTCAATTACATCATAGTAATTCTCAAAGAAAAATGCACTGCCACGGGGTGTATTGATGTTTTTAACTTTCAATCTGCCTATGAAATCTTTGTATTCATCACAGAGACGGATGTCATAATGATCAGGATATGTATTTAATATTTCAAATATACCGCCGAATAAGAAAGTCCCTTTTTGAGGGTAAAAATCAATAAACGATATAACATATCTTCTGGTAAAGCGATTAGTTTTTTCACTTCGCCAAGTGTTCCATCCCACCCAATAATCAAAATTCTCAATAAAATCATCCAGTGGATTTGTATTTCCATTATACTTTGCAATATGCATTTTGTAATTAGATGGGCAATCAATAGGCATGATTTGGTTTAATTTAATCATATAATTCACTTCCAAATTCAATTATCTTTCAACTGATCCTTAATTATTTTAACTATTGCGTCGCTGAGTCCCTGTGATGGGACTTTAACATAACCGGAATTTTCATCATATTTCGGATAGTTATAACGCCACTTGTCATACTCCTCACGGCTGATGTCGCCATTACGGTATTTTTCAGACTGTTCTGCCCACGCATTTAGCATTTCGGAAAGCTCGGCAGCATCTTTTCCTTTGCGGGGATCAACACGCATAGAAACGCCGTTCTCACCTTTTTCAATTGTCAATCCATAACGATCCTCTAATGTAAAAAGCGTGTGCATTAACCCAAGATAGCTGTCAATGTCAGGTACAGACAGAGCCAGCGGCGAAACTCCAAGCACGCCGGCAAGGTTTTCGGTTAGATCAGCTTTGGGCGTTCTTGAGCCGGACTCATACTGTGCCATACGAATATCCGCTGTCTTTTCAGGAAAGCCGACTACCGTTCCTAAATACTTTTGTGTCATTCCCCGCAGATTGCGAAAAAAACGAATTCTTTCACCGATTGCCATAGCAATTACGCTCCTTGTTTATGTAATATGCGATAAGTATATCATATATGTTTAGTGCATGTCAAGATAACCAAAACAAAAAAGTTAAATACTTTCTCGAAAACCACTTGACTTTACGGAATTTGTTTAGTATAATAGTTAAGCAAATAGCGTTAAGTTGCTTGACAACAGAATAACCGTCATATGTCACGGTAATGGCATATCCGCTCGGGCAAATCGGAATGCGGCCAGAAAGTTCTCCGACACTAAATAATTGAAGTATCAAAAAAACAAGCAAGGGGGTGATTAAATGGAAAGTACAAGCTTCATGAGAGTTGATGAGGTAGCTCATGAACTGGGTATCTCAAAATCTTACGCTTACAAAATCGTCCAGAAACTAAATGCCGAACTGAAAGAAAAAGGATTTATGACAATTTCGGGGCGAGTAAATAAGCAATATTTTATGGAACGCACCTGCTATGGTGCAACTAAGAAAGAGAGGGATTAAACAATGGCAGTATATAAAGAAGAAAAAACAAACACTTGGCGAGTGCTCTATCGTTACACCGATTGGAACGGTGAACGCAAGCAGTCGCAGAAACGAGGGTTCAAAACAAAGCGTGAAGCACAGGCTTGGGAGCGAGAACAGCTTAACAAGCTGGGCGGTGATTTGGATATGACCTTTAAGAGCTTTGTGCAGCATTATACTGAGGATATGCAGGCTCGTATTAAGGAGAACACTTGGGCAACCAAGGAACATATCATCCAAACAAAACTAATCCCCTATTTCGGTAAGCTGAAGATGTGCAACATAACCGCACAACAAATAATCACTTGGCAAAATGAGCTTATCAATTATAAGGACGATAACGGCAAGCCCTATTCTCCCGTATATTTGAAAACAATTCACAATCAGCTGTCTGCGATATTCAACCATGCTGTCAGATACTACAACCTGAAAGAAAACCCTTGTCAAAAGGCGGGCAGTATGGGTAAAAAGAAAAATCGTGAAATGCTTTTCTGGACGAAAGAGGAATATTTGAAGTTTGCTGATGCAATGATGGATAAGCCGATGTCATACTATGCGTTTGAAATGCTCTATTGGACGGGTATTCGTGAGGGCGAGCTGTTAGCTCTTACTCCTGCTGATTTCGATTTTGAAAAGCGAACGGTTACAATCAATAAGTCGTTTCAGCACTTAAACGGCAGAGATATTATTACTCCTCCGAAAACAGAGAAAAGCAACCGCACAATTCAGTTGCCGAAGTTCCTTTGTGATGAAATGCAGGACTATCTGAAAATGCTCTACGATGTAGGTTTGGAGGACAGAATGTTTCCTGTTACAAAAAGCTATCTGCACAGAGAAATGGACAGAGGCGCAAAAGAAGCAGCCGTAAAAAGAATTCGTATTCACGATATCCGCCACAGCCACGTTAGTTTGCTGATTGATATGGGATTCTCTGCAACGGCTATTGCCGACCGAGTAGGACACGAAAGCATTGATATAACTTACAACTATGCACACTTATTCCCGTCAAAGCAGGCTGAAATGGCGGAAAAATTAGATATGGAAAGGGGGTAAATAATTATGTCACTTAAAAACAAAGATGAACACAACCGTTGGAGAAATAAAACTGTGGCTTTTAGAGTTTCGCCTGAAGAATGGGAGCAGATTGAACGCTATGTTCAGCTTTCGGGTTTAACAAAACAAGATTATATCACAAGGCGACTTACCCAAAAAGATATTGTTGTTCAGGGCAATCCGAGAGTGTTTAAAGCCTTGCGAAATCAGCTTGCCGATGTGCTTACAGAATTACAGCGTATTGAGGCTGGCGGCGAAGTAAATGACGAACTACTTGATTTAATTGAAATGATAGCCGATATTCTCGGCGGCTTGAAAGGAGAGGAACAGAATGAATAGACAAAAAGAAATGACCGCCTGTAACACATCTGTTGGCGCAGATGATAGGCAGTCATTCAATGTATCTGTTAATAGTATAACCACATATCACTTGAAAATCAACACTTTTATTTTGAAAGGGCGGTGGCAGGAATGGCTGAACTTAAAATCATCAGTATGAATGAAGTACAGAGCAAGAAAGTGAACTGGCTCTGGTATCCATATATCCCATACGGAAAAATCACAATTATTCAGGGCGATCCCGGCGAGGGCAAAACAACTTTGGCGTTAAGACTGGCAGCACTTCTCTCAAAAGGAGAGGCACTGCCCTATGACAATACCGAGCGTGAGCCTGTTAAGATTATCTATCAAACTGCCGAGGACGGACTGGAAGATACTATCAAGCCGAGATTAGAAGCGGCTGAGGCAGACTGTACGCAAATCAAAGTCATAGATGAATCGGAAGCTGCACTCAGTATGTTGGATGAACGCATTGAAAAAGCAATCATAGAAGTCGGTGCAAGGGTGGTAATCCTTGATCCAATTCAGGCGTATGTCGGTGCTAATATCAATATGAACAATGCCAATGAAGTCCGTAATGTAATGGCACAGCTCGGACGAATCGCAGAAAAATATGACTGTGCAGTTTTGCTCGTCGGTCATATGAATAAGGGAAGCGGAAACAAATCTTCCTACCGTGGGCTTGGTTCCATTGACTTTCAGGCTTCGGCAAGAAGTGTATTGATTGTCGGCAGAATTAAAGACAATCCGCAGGTGCGAGTGATAGTGCAGGATAAATCTTCCCTTGCACCAGAGGGTGAAGCAATCGCCTTTGAACTGGATAAAGAAAACGGATTTAGCTGGCTTGGGCATTACGATATCTCTGTTGACGATCTGCTCAGCGGTATTCCGAAGGAAAAGAAATCAGAGCAGGCTGAAAACTTAATACTCGAATATCTTTCAAAGGGCAAATACCCGCAGAAAGAATTGGTGAAGAAAGCACAGGCGATGGGAATTTCAAAGCGTGTGCTGGACGAAGCAAAGAAAGCACTGAATGTCCAATCGGTTAAAGAGGGCAGTCAGTGGTACTGGCAGCTTCCCGAAAAAACAGAGTGAAGCTGTTCAAGGTTGCAACATTGCAAAGACAGGCGCATCTGCAACCTTGCAATGTTCCTTTTTCGGGAAGTAACAGTATAAAGTTTAGACGGGGTGCAGGGTGTCCTTTTCAAAGGACAGCCCTTGCCCCTCGGAGAGCGCAAAACCTGCTTGCAGGTTGCATTTTTGACGGGCTTGCCTGTCAAAAGTGCTTTTGCGTTACTTTCGCAGAAAGTAACAAAGGCCCGCCGCAAGCGGCGGAATGGAAAGGAAGTGATTTTATGCAAAGAACGATCAGCGCTATGGTCGGAAAAGGCTCAGTCAACCACAACAGCCGCAAATTCAAAGCGGAGAATGTTGATGGCAACCGCACTCATCTCAATATAGATTACTGCAACGAGCCGATAAAGAAAGTGTATCACGAGCTATTCGATGAAGCGCTGAAAAGATACAATGACAGGCAGACGAGAGCTGACCGAAAGATAAAAAGCTATTATGATAAAATCCGCAATTCTAAACAGGAAAAACCGTTTCACGAACTGATTGTACAGATCGGCGATAAGGAAAATATGAGCGCCGAAAGCGAAAACGGAGAGCTTGCCCGACAGATTTTAGATGAATACTATCGTGGATTTCAGGAGCGAAATCCGCAGCTAAAAGTGTTCTCGGCTCATCTGCATATGGACGAAGCAACGCCCCATCTGCACATTGATTTTGTTCCCTTTACCACCGACAGCAAGCGTGGACTTGACACCCGTGTATCGCTGAAACAGGCGCTTGCGGCGCAGGGATTTAAGGGCGGAAGCCGTGGAGATACCGAGTGGAATCAATGGGTACAGTCCGAAAAAGAACAGCTTGCCGCCGTGATGGAACGCCACGGAATAGAGTGGGAACACAAGGGGACTCATGAAAAACATCTGTCCGTTCTGGACTACAAAAAGCAGGAACGGGAGAAGGAAATCAACGCTCTTGAAGATAAACTTGCCGAGAAGAAAGATGAGTTTCGTGTGATGGCTGACCGTATCGAAAACTTTGATAACGGCGAGAGAGCATTGCAGCAGCTTGATGAAAGTATCATGAACGAGCCTGAATATCAGCTCCCTGAGCCGACTGCGATGATGTCGGCAAGAAGCTATAAGACAAAGTTTGTTGAGCCGCTTATAGCTAAATTGAAATCGCTGATCAAAACCTTATTCGCAAGGTATTTCAAAGCGATAGACAGCTATAACAGGCTGAATGTTACAAATGCAAATCTGTATCGGGAGAACGAAAAGCTCTCAAAAATCAACGGTAAGCTTACCGAAGAGAACACAAGACTAAGAGCCGAAAACAAAGATTATTCACTACTTCGCAGGGTGTTCGGACACAAACAGATAGACAGCCTGCTTGAACAGGCGAGAAATCTCAAAGGTCAAAAGCGTGATAATACACGCTCAAGATAAATCAATTTTCAGGAGGTAAACAAAATGGCCAAGACGATTTTTGAAGAAATGGGCGGCGCTTATGTGCGGCAGGGAGATTATCTTCTCCCCTGTCTGTCCCTACCCGCCGAAAAAGAAAACAAGCCTGTTGTCGTATGGGGACGGCGGCACCTGCGCTATCTCAAACAACACCGCAAGGTGCTTTACACCAACTTGCTCACAAGCGGCAAGCTGGACAGTTATCTTGCGGATATTGACAAGCAGGCTGAAGATATGTTTCTTCGGCTGGTAAGGCAGATGGCAGAGCGTGAGGGCGTGACTGAGCAGCTAAAGGCAAAAAATCAAATGGAATGGGTTGGTAGGTTGAATAATATCCGTAGCAGAGCGATGGAGATTGTGAATGAAGAAATCATAATAAAATAAAGCAATGTGATACACAAGTGCAAAACTATGGCGGATAGGGATAACTCCTTATCCGCCATTTTTACTCGTTTTAAGAGGCTCGAAATAGGGCGCTTTGTTTCCAGCAATTAGGCATCTGTCTTTTGCTTTAGCACAATCGTCATTGAAAAAAAGAATTTCTAACGAAATCGTGAGAACTGTTGATTATTCGGCGAAAATATGGTATTATACAGATGACCCAATTTTGTGTTTTTGAGTTTGGCGATATGGAGGTAATGTTGTGGCTGTTTGCTATAATAACTTGTGGAAACTTCTTATAGATAGAAATATGAATAAAACAGAGCTTAAAGAAGCAGCGGGCATTAGTTTCAATGTGATGGCTCGAATGGGCAAGAATGAGACGATTTCATTTGAAAGCATTGAAAAAATATGTGCTGCATTGCAATGCAATATTGGAGATATTATTGAGATCACCCAAGACAAGCACGAAGAAACTATTCCTAAAACTTTCACAACGATAGAATTGTTTGCTGGTGCAGGCGGATTGGCGCTTGGCATTGAAAAAGCCGGATTTGAGACTTTAGGGCTCATTGAATTTGATAAAGACGCTTCTGACACGCTGAAATGTAATCGTCCAAATTGGCGTGTTATTAATGATGATATAGCTAATATTTCTTGTCTGGATTTGAAGGAATATTTTGGTCTTGCTGAGGGTGAGCTCGATTTGCTCTCCGGTGGTGCTCCGTGTCAAAGTTTTTCTTATGCAGGAAAACGGCTAGGATTAGAGGATGCTCGTGGAACTCTTTTTTATCATTACGCTAAATTTTTAGAGCAATTACAGCCCAAAATGTTTTTATTTGAGAATGTGAGAGGGTTGCTTACACACGACAAAGGACGCACCTATAAAACGATTACAGACATTTTTGAGAGTACGGGATACACTATTCAAAAAAAGGTACTAAATGCTTGGGATTATGGGGTTGCACAAAAGCGGGAACGACTTATTACGATAGGCATTCGCAATGATTTGAAAGATAGAATGTTTTTTGAATTTCCTGCTCCTCATAAGTATAAACCAGTTCTCCGAGATGTTTTGCTTGACTGTCCGAAAAGTGAAGGTGCTTCCTACTCTGAATATAAACGAAAAATATTTGAGCTTGTTCCTCCCGGAGGATACTGGCGAGATATTCCCGAAGACATTGCAAAAGAATATATGAAAAGCTGTTGGCATATGGAAGGTGGCAGAACTGGAATTTTAAGACGATTGAGTTTAGATGAACCATCACTTACCGTTCTGACTTCTCCAAGTCAAAAGCAAACTGATCGTTGCCACCCATTGGAGCCTCGTCCGTTTACAATTAGAGAAAACGCACGATGCCAGAGCTTTCCTGATGATTGGCAATTTTGTGGGAGCATTGGACAACAGTATAAGCAGGTTGGAAATGCTGTTCCTGTAAATTTAGCATATGACATTGCGATAAAAATAAAAGAAGCGTTGGAGGAACTATAAAATGTGGAATTTAACTTTTATTTCAGAGGAAGATTTTACAAATCATGTCAAAGCGACAATTGAAAAATATGGAGAAAAGCTGGAATCATTCGATTTAAAGCGCTTCAATAAAAATATCATTGATCCAATTAAGTTGATCTTTGACAAGACCGTATATCAATCATCTTGGGAAGAAATTGTAAGCAACGAAATCTTCCGCCAAAGAGATAAGTCTAATAATAACGATATTGGATACTTCCATCAGCGAATTTTCCAGTATATTAAAAACTGTCATGTTCCACCAAATGGTGAAGAAGGTGGTTGGGATGTGATTTATGAGAATCCTGATGGCATCCCTATTCCTGAAGCCGGAATTGTACATACCGTTTATGTTGAAATGAAAAACAAGCATAACACAATGAACTCTGCTTCGGCTGGTAAAACCTTTATTAAAATGCAGAATCAGTTGTTAAACGATGACGATTGTGCTTGCTTTTTGGTAGAAGCGATTGCACAGCGTTCTCAAAATATCAAATGGGAAACAACCGTTGATAAGAAAAAGGTTGGCCATAAGCTTATTCGAAGAGTAAGCCTTGACCAATTTTATGCTTTAGTAACAGGGCAAGAAGATGCTTTTTATCAAATGTGTATGATACTGCCGTCTGTTATCGAAAAGGTAGTCAAAGAACTGGAAGGTACAATTGTTCCGCATGATACTGTTATTGATGAGCTGAGAGCTATGGCGAGTGAACAGAATATTGAATCGGAAGATTTGGCAATCGCAATGGCTGCTTATATGCTCGGTTTTGGCAGTTATAAGGGATTTACTAAAAAATAATATGTGATTGTGGGGATAACAAATTTGCTGTTTAATGTTTATTATTTAAACTTCTCGAAGGTATATGAGATAAAAATGATGTTAAGTAATGTCATTAAGACAGATGAAAGCGTTGAAACGGATCAAGGTGATACTCTTAATGCGGATTTGCAGGCGAAAATGGGTACAAAGTTTCTGAAATTATTTAATGCGGAGGTTGGCGCAGATGTTAAATCTGGATCAACCGATTCTCAAAAGGTTCTTGAAAACTTCAAAGTAACTATGACTAAATCACTTATATTGAGTGAAGTAATGGATAAATGCAAAACCATTGTGGACTTTAGTTGTCTTACGGAAGGACAACTTGTCAGAATTGATAATGTTTCTCTTTCTTTGGAAAATGAAATGGAATTAAGAACAGTCAAAATATTTTCAAATGGTTCTTTCAAGGGTATGCGCTTACCAGAAGCTGGCGGACTTGATGTTAATAATCTATTTAATTCGATGTTTAAGGATTATTCCTATAAGCTGCAAGGCGAAATCAAGGACAGTAATGAAAAAGTATTGATAAAAATCCCACTTACCTTTGAAAATGAATTTGAAAATCTTTATAATGTGGACGATTTGTTTATAGGGAATGTTTCTTTAATCGGAATCTATAAGGGTAAAACAAAGATAAGTGGGCTGAAAAATTCATTTGATTTTTTTCAAGAGCTGGGGAATGCTTCAAATGCCGATTCGGACAATGAAGTCCACAATAGTCAATACACTACTCCTTCCGTAATCAAATTGAAAAGCGAAGATGACGACGAGGATTACAATTATATTGATCTTCTTGCAATAATACAGCTAATTAAGTCAGAGGATGCTGATGTTAAGGACAAGCCCAAGAAAACGGCAAGAAGAAAGAAGGCTGTTGAATGAGTACGCTATACTTCTACATAAAAGAGCAGTTTTTCAATTTCAAATCTACGCAAATAGCTGCTGGATTTGAATTTCTAAGTATGTCTCAGCTGCTATCGCCTCAAAAAATTGACAGTTTAGATACGCATCAGCAATATTGTATCGATATTTCTTCTACGATTGGTTTTGTAAAAGCTAATGATTCACAATTACTGAATTTTGAGCAACTGTTTAACAGCTTTGGTGAAAACATTTCTTTTATATGCGATAAGTCTTATGAGAGGGATGCAAAATATATTTTCCGATATGTGTTTAATGATTTTTTGGATGTTGACGCTGAAAGAGATGAGCCTCAAAATGAGGATGAAGAATCGTCTGTTAACAAAACTGCCACTATTAAAAAAATAACCGATTTAACGGCTTCTGAATTGGATGCCTTCTTTGAAAATTTCAATGCTAGATTATATGGTCATGAAAGATTTAAGGAAGAATTTAAAGAGATTGTCGAATCTTTCCGAGTATTTAATAAGTTGGGAGAACATAAAATCTTATCACTATTCTTAATGGGAGATTCGGGCGTTGGTAAAACTGAAGTGGCTCGTTCTATACATAAAGCTTTAGGTAGTAAATCAAAATTGGCGAAAGTCAATTTCGGAAATTATAGTAGTCACGATGCTTTAAACAGTTTAATTGGTAGTCCGCTTGGCTATATAGGTAGTGATGGTGGCGAACTTGTGAAGCGAATGAACGAATCAGATGTTGGCTTGATTCTCATAGATGAGTTTGAAAAAGCTGATAGTTCCGTATTTAACTATTTTCTTGATGTACTGGAAAATGGGAAAATTGTAAATTCTCAAGCTGAGGAATACGATGTAAATGGATATATTATAGTGTTTACTTCCAATATCAGCAAAGAAGATTTTAAAAAGAAAATATCACCTGAGCTGCGATCAAGATTTGACTATAAAGGAATGTTTAATCTCCTTACGGAGGAAGATAAGTTGAAGTTTGTTCATTTTAGGGTTAATCAAATCGTTGATAAATATAAAGAATTTGTTTCAACAGATTTACCCGAGAGAATTCATGGCGAAGTGGTTGGCGCCATAGATGTGACACAATTTAAAAACATGCGAGATTTAAACAAAAAAATCAAAGACGCTTTTGTAGAAAGAATTAAGGTGAGTGTTTGAGAAGTTTATATAACACGGCCAACATGATAATCTTTTTAGCGTGGCAACAGAATGGCAACAAAAAATCGGATAGCGTATGCTTTACCGATAATACAAATAATGTAGATACTCTTTGCTAAATATTATAAACAAATAAGTTTAAGATTGATTTGCAGAGAGCGAGTGGGAGTGAGAAATCAACAAGGTTGATTTCGAGACCGTTGCTCCAAATCTATGATTTGGGAGAAACAGTCCGGTGGACTGTTTCGTAGCAACTTGATAATAAATTTAAAACGCCATATTTACAAGGGTTTCAAGGTTTTCAAAGAGTCCGTTGATAGGATTTTGATAAGATTCTGCTCGGTACCATTTATCGTGTGTATCGAGTGGTTTGTGAGTAAAAAGTAATATTTTGTGGCTCGCAAAATACCATATTAACATTAAACCCCGTACTGACTTTAATTCGTCAGTACGGGGTTTTGTCGTTGGCAGGGTTATTGCAGCTTACACTTGAACTAAAAAGCTTGAAATAGCGATACGATATTTTGGGTGCAGAAGATGAATAATATCCGTAATCGTGCAACGGAAATTGTAAATGTAGAAATAATTTATACGGTATAAACACAACGACGGCAGGGAGCAATCCCTGCCGCCAATTGCATTTTATACATAGCGAATTGTTATTATTAACAGTAATGAGTCTAACTACAAATCATACGAAACTGTAGAAAACATATAAAAGAAATTGAAAAAAAGCACTTCAACTGTTATAATGAATTATAGCTTGATGTACTGATTATTTATACTTTTAGAATCATTGCAAATGAGCAAATTTGTGTTCACTAATTCAAGGAGGATGTAATATGAACAAAAAAAGAGTACTATCTCTATTTAGTGGATGCGGTGGAATGGATATAGGATTTGAGGGCGGTTTTAAATGTTTAAAACAGTCTATCAACAAAGATCTACATCCAAATTGGATAGAAAATGAAAATTCAAACTGGGTGACAGTTTCCAAGACTGGATTTGAAACTGTATTTGCAAATGACATTAGACCAGACGCTAAAGCTGCTTGGGTCTCTTATTTCTCCTCAATTTATAAAAATGCTAATGAAATCTATCGTGTAGATAGTATTGTAGACCTCGTGAAAAAGGCACAAATGGGAGAAAAAATATTTCCAGATAACATAGACATAGTAACGGGAGGATTTCCTTGCCAAGACTTCTCTGTAGCTGGAAAAAGAAAAGGATTCAATTCGGATAAAAGTCATACCGGAGGAAAACTTGAAATTGATAATCCGACAGTAGAGAGTAGAGGACAACTTTATATGTGGATGAAAGAAGTTGTTAGTTTTGTGAGACCATTCATTTTCATTGCAGAAAACGTAAAAGGATTAACAACCCTTGAAAATGTAAAGGAGGTAATTGAACACGATTTTGCTGATGCGGCTGATGGAGGTTACCTTGTTGTTCCAGCAAGAGTACTTAATGCAGCTAATTATGGGGTGCCCCAGTCGAGAGAACGTGTAATATTTTATGGATTTAAACGCAAAGCTCTTAAGAAGGAGGCTGTTGAAGCATTGTTAAATCTTGCAGAGCATAGGGAATTCGACCCATATCCAATACCTACCCATGCATATAATATTAGAGGAAAAAAATTGTATCCTTTTGTAACTTGTAGAGAAGCGTTATCGGGTCTTGATGAGCCCGATATTGCAAAAGATATATCTCAGACAAAATATTCAAAAGCAAAGTACTTACCGAAGGGACAAGGAAATGTAGAAATAAAACTGGATTCTATATCTCCAACAATTAGATCAGAGCATCACGGCAATATAGAGTTTAGAAGACTTAGTTTAGAAAATGGTGGGACACATACAGACGAACTCTCGGCTGGACTTGAGCAGAGAAGATTAACTATTCGAGAGTGTGCAAGAATTCAAACATTTCCCGACGATTATCAGTTTATTCTTGAAAAAACAACTCAAAACAAAGCAGTGAGCGCAAGCGATGCATATAAAATTATTGGAAATGCAGTTCCATGTGTTTTGGGATACAATATTGCGATGAGACTTGCAGAAAATTGGGATAAATACTTTGATGAACGAGAGGAGAAGAACTAACAGTTCTTCTCCTCTTTTATCAATTATTCGGGATCGGATAGAATAAGTGATTCTACTCTATCTTTAAATTCTTTTTTCTCATCATCAGATAAGCTCTCATATTTTGTCAAGAAAGAGAGAATGAATTTTCGCATATTATTATTAAACCAAGGTTCTTTGGCTTTAGTTGAAGTAGCATTAAATAGAATATCAATCCATCTTTGCGAAAGAACATTTTGCCAGTCAGAAATCAATTCTCTTTTGTTTTTGTCATCATCGTCTTTTACATAACATAAAGTATTGAAATTTAAAATGCGGTTATCCTTGTTCCAAGTAGAGATTGCTTTAAATGAGACTTGAGGTCTAGGACTACGATCTGGAAATTGTATTTTAGAATTTATTGCATGAATATATTGTCCAGTTGAAATACTTATATTTTTTCCAGAATGCTTGATGAAAACAACCCATTCTTCGGGAACAATCTGCTGAACGCTTGAGCCGGGAATAGAGTCGTTTTTAGTTGACTTTAATTCTATAGATTCATAAAAACGTTCATCATCCAGTATGAGTTCAAGATATAAATCGGGATTGGTATATACACTAGATTTAGAGGCTTTAATGGCCTTTTTTAATTCAACTGATATATCTTCTGGCAGAAGAACACGATTTATTCGTATGCGTTTTATAGCTTGGATGTCGGTGAAGGTGGTTCCCTCAAAACAAAGTGAAGCAATTTCGGTATTTTCTGGAATTGAGGGGAATGATTCTTCAATGTGTTTCTTTAAATACTCTTTAAGAGGTCTATCAGTATTGGCTTCATCCGACTGAAAAGAAACCTCGATTAGGTCATCTTTATGTTTAGTTAAGTCTTCTTCAAGTTTATACATATAAATGCGCATAAAATTCTGTAAGTTTTCCATTTTTTCTCCTAAGTTTGAAATGAAAAATTCTATTGTTATTGTTCATTTCTTGATTCTATAATCAGTTTTTTAATTATCATTATTTTCCAAAAACAATTTATATGTTTCTATTTCTAGCGCATCAGCGATACGCTGAATATTTTCAAGTGAAATACTACGGCGGTAACACTCAATGGCACTTATATAGGTACGGTGCATGCCGCATTTTTCAGCAAATGCTTCTTGAGATATTCCCATTGCGGTGCGATATTTTCTTAAATTATCGCCAAATACTTTTACAATATCCATACTTGCAATCCTCCATAATATGTAGTATAATAAAAATGAACACAAAAAGTCTACATACAATAAGTATATGGCAGGTGATAGATATGCCCAAAAGAAAAATGGTTCAAAATAATTTACTTAAAAATTCAATTTCAGCATATTTTGCAGCAATTGAAATACATAATAAGCCCAATTTTTCGTATCGTTACGAAACAGTAACATTATTGATTATGAATGCTTGGGAATTGATTTTAAAATGCTTTGTGAAAAAGTACATTAAGAGCAAGTCTATATACAAAAAAGACGGTCGTACAATTTCCATTGATAAAGCAATTGATTATACAGACAAGTATATTAACAAGCAGGAGCCAAAAGCGTTTATAGCAATAAAAGAAAATTTATATCTTATTGAAGAGTACAGGAATAATATTGTGCATTATTACAATGAACAATTAGAACCATATATTTTTATGCTGACAGCTAAGGCAGCACTAAACTATGTGGATTTTCTTAAAAAGTACTTTTCAAAGGATATAATGGCAAATGAAGGTTTGTTTATTTTACCATTAGGGTTCAAATTACCGTTCAAGCCAGAAGATTTTCTGACCAAAAGGGCAGCTAATTACATTTCTTCTAAAGAATCAAAAGAGTTTATATCCTCAATGGTTAAAGTTATTACCGATTTGAATGATGAAGGCATTGAGGATACCATTGTTGTTGGATTTGATATATATTTAGAAAATGTTAAACGAATGAAAAATAGCGATTTACTTATTGCGATTACTTCACAAGATGCCGCAGATGCAAATTTTGCAAGAATTAATAAAGTTCAATTATCAGATGATCCTAATGCACAAAAAATAAAACTTTCAGATGATGAAATAGTTAAACTCTATCCATTTACATACAGAGATATATGCAAAAAATGCAGAGCTGCTATCCCAAACTTCAAGCAGGGTAAAAAGTTCAATGAAATAATGTCTTCTTTAAAAGAGAACAATACTTATGCATATACAAGAAGGCTTAATCCTAAAAAAGCCAAAACAACAAAAACAACTCTTTACGCAGCAAGCATTATTGATGAAATCAAGCAAAGATACGAAACATAATTCGGTCTTGTTCACAGTTGTACTTTAATGATATGTACTTTGGCAACAATAAAATATTCACAAAAGTTTAAGAGCTATCAGACATCAAGTCTGATAGCTCTTATTATATTTAATATATAATTAAATAAGAAATCGCCAATTGAAAAAATAATCTTTCTAACTTTAAATTGCTATTTCAATAATAAATTCCAACTAAAAAACTCATTAACTAACAAATAATATTTATATCAAATTTATCTAAAACATTTATATAAAACTTAATAATCAATTATTTGTTTGTTTTTTTGGAAGTGTTACAAGCATTACTGTTCCATTTTTGTCGCTTTTTTCAGCTTTTACCGTACCGTTGTGCAAAAGTACAATTTCCCATACAAGTGATAGTCCAAGACCTACACCGCCGTATGCTCTGCTACGAGATTTATCAACACGGAAAAATGGTTGAAAGATACTTTCTCTGTACTGTTCGGGTATACCATAACCGTTATCTTTAACTCGTATATAAAGCTGATTATTCTTTTCGTCAACAGTTATAATTACAGAAGCGTTTTCTCTGTTGTAGCGTATTGCGTTTTCAGTTAAATTAAATAATAAACGATAAATTAAGGTGTCACTGCCTATCATCATACCATTGCCGTTGTATTCAAGGCGAATATTCTTTTTTTCTGCAAGGGGAGCAAGGTCGGTAAATATTTCTTCAATCATAGGGGCAATTTCTATTGTATCTTTGCACTCAACTGTACGAAGCTCACTCATTTCAAGCAGAGTTTTTGTCATTTGTGACATTCTTTCGTTTTGCTCTTGTAGTAGTGCAAGAAATTCTGCCGTATCATTGCTCATATTTGGGTGCTCAACAGAAAAAAGTTCAATTTGTGCTTGAGTTAAGGCAAGTGGTGTTCTTAACTCGTGCGCTGCATTTCCTGTGAATTGCCGTTGAGCAGTAAAACCGTTGTCGAGTCGGTCAAGCATATTGTTAAATGATTGACAAAACTGTTTAAATTCCGGCAAAACATCATCGCTTATTTTCATATCTGCCAAATTGTTGGGCTGTACATTTTCTACTTGAGAGGCAAAACTTTTTAGCGACTTTAAAGCACGACCACTGACAAAATATGCAAGTATACCACCAAGTACGCTTACGGCAATTGTTATGTACCAATTAGTAGTATTGAATGAAGCTTGTGCACCACTGATAATAATGGTAAGCTCACGGTCGAGATTTTCATTTTCCGGATTAAATGAACTCGGTTTTCCTTTATCAATTTTACTATATGCTGATATTCCGTTGCCTATTGAATCCATATATCGTTTGCCTGAAAAACCGATTAAACAATTCATAAGCACACAAGTTATGCAAATTAAAACTGTGGTCATTAAGGTTATTCGCCATTGCAAAGAAAGTTTTTTCATTTTTTCTCCTCCATCACATAACCCTCGCTTATACGGTTGTGAATAGGGTCATAGCCTAATGCATTACGAAGCTTTTTTCTTAATGATGAAATGTGCACTCTTATTGAGTTGCTGAAATTGTCAACACTGCTGTCCCATACGTGTTCAATCAACTCCTCTTGACTTACAGGTCTGCCTTGATTTAACATTAGATATTCAAGTATTCCTGTTTCCTTGCGAGTTAAAGATAATTCTTCATCATTTACATTTGCTTTGCGTGTTTTTGTGTTAAATGAAAGATTTGAACATTTTAAAACAATATCGTTTTGAGTGAACTTTCTAAGGGTAAGGTTTCGTATTCTTGCCGAAAGCTCATCTAAGTGAAATGGTTTTGTTAAATAATCATTTGCACCTTCATCTAATCCTAAAACCTTGTCTGCAACCTCACAACGAGCCGATAAAATTAAAACCTTTGTGTCAATGTCTGTTTGCCTCAGAGTTTTCAATACTGTCATTCCGTCAACATAAGGTAGGTTTAAATCGAGCACAACAAGGTCAAAACTTTCAACACTAAGCATATCTAATGCCTTTTGACCGTCATAGCAATAATCAACACTGTAAGCAAGACGCTTAAGACTTCTTACGATTGTGTCACAAAGAGCAACCTCGTCTTCAACAACTAAAATATGCATAAATATCTCCTATCACTTGTATTATTTTGTAAAATATCTTTAATATAGATTATAACACAAAAAAATAAAATCTTCGTTAAATTTTTTTCTTAACAAGGATTTTATATCGTTCGTGATATAATAAGGCGAAAAATGAAGGGAGTGGTTAAATTGTTCAAAGTAAAAAAAGCAATATCTCAAATCGGTTTCCTTGTTGCCGGAGTGGTTATGCTGTGCTATGGAGCAATGCGTGGTGAGGCAGACACTGTGCTTAGCAAAGCAATAAGAATATGCTTGGAGTGTATTGGAATTGGATAAGAAAAAAAAGAATGTTTCAAAGCTTGTAAGCCGTTTTCGTACTTGTATTCAGGCAGGTGCAACGCTTTTGACAAATATTCATTTACCTAATTTTTTTAAAGGCGGAATATATCAGGGCAATGGCAAGGCTGTGTGCGTACCGGGGCTAAATTGCTACTCTTGTCCTGCTGCGTCGGGTGCGTGTCCAATCGGTTCGTTTCAGGCTGTTGTAGGCTCATCAAAATTTAAGTTTTCCTATTATGTAACAGGATTTTTAATTTTGCTTGGCGTGTTGCTTGGTCGATTTATTTGTGGCTTTTTGTGTCCGTTTGGTTGGCTTCAAGATTTGCTTAATAAAATACCGTGTAAAAAGCTTTCAACAAAAAAACTAAAGCCTTTAACATATTTAAAATATATCATCTTGCTGTTGACGGTTGTATTGCTACCTATACTTGTGGTTAATGATGTTGGAATGGGCGACCCGTTCTTTTGTAAATATATATGCCCACAGGGTGTGCTTGAGGGTGCAATTCCATTGTCTGCTATTGATGAGGGTATACGCTCGGCTTTAGGAAATAAATTTATTCAAAAGCTTATTATTTTGATTATTGTAGTTGTACTGAGTGTGGTTTTCTATCGTCCGTTTTGCAAGTGGATTTGTCCACTCGGTGCTTTTTATGCATTGATGAACAAGGTGTCGTTGCTTGGAATAAAGGTTGATGAGCATAAATGCGTGTCTTGCGGCAAATGCGCAAGAGCGTGTAAAATGGATGTTGATGTAATAAAAACACCAAACAGCACTGAGTGTATTCGTTGTGGTAAGTGTATAACTGCTTGTCCTACTGATGCACTAAGTTTTCACTACGGATTTGGTATGCCTGAAAAAAATCTTTGCAACACTGTAAAAGAAAATAATAAAACTGATATTAAAACAAATAACAAAAAAGATATAACAACGGAGAAATAACAATTATGAAAAAATCAAGAATATTAACTATACTTATGGTCTTAGTGCTTATGTTTAGCCTTGTTGCTTGTTCAACAGCTAAAAATAACGACAAATCTCAGTCAAATAATACTGCTGATATTTCAGATTTAATGGAAAGTGAACCAAGCAATTTAGATGACGCAACTGCACTTTATAAAAAGCTTATGCAAAAAGAAAATGAAATTCTTTCAAGTAATTCACAGCTTTGGGAAAAAGTGTTTATGTCAGCAAATAAGGACACTTCTATGATTAAAGACGGAACAAATTATGGCGACTTTTTGCTCAATACTATTGAAAACGGCAAAGATAAGTTTACTGCAGATGAGTTGAAAATTCTTAAAGACGGTGCAAATCAAATTAAAAAAATTGAGGATAAACTCACAACTTTGGAACAAAAATATCCGGGCTGTGGCAGTAAGCCGAGCGAGGGTGAAAGTGTTGACGCTGAAAGTGCAGGTATGGTAAGTGACAAAAGCAAACTTACTAAGTTTCCAAGCTTTAAGGGTAAGGACCTTGACGGAAATGATGTTAACAGTGATGACATCTTCTCATCCAACAATGTAACTGTTATTAATTTTTGGTTTACTACTTGCAATCCTTGTGTAGGTGAACTTGGCGATTTGGAAAAGCTTAATAAAGAACTTGCAGAAAAAGGTGGTACCGTTATAGGTATTAACTCATTTACTCTTGACGGTGACAAGACTGCTATATCTGATGCTAAGAATGTTTTGTCTAAAAAAGGTATTACCTACAAAAATATTTGGTTTGATTCAAAGAGTGAGGCCGGTAAATTTACTTCAGGTCTTTATTCATATCCAACAACATATGTAGTTGATAAAAACGGAAATATTGTAGGTCAACCAATTGTTGGTGCAATAACTTCATCATCACAAGAAAAGCAACTTAATAAACTTATTGATGAAGCAATTAAAAACAGTAAAAAATAAAGATTTTAAATATCTCTGTACTCTACCGGGCTCATATATCCCAGAGATTGTTTAATACGTTTGGTGTTATACCGGATGATATAATTATTAATTTCATCTATAAAATTATTGTAAAAGTAAAGAGCTATCAGACATCAAGTCTGATAGCTCTTTTGCTATTGTATGATTATAAAATATATGAGTGATAATTATATTGTTTACTTGTCAAAATTTTTGGGAAACGAATTGCAAATTTCCTCTAACTTTGGGCAGTCAATTGCAATTCCTGTAAAAGTATCGTCGTCAATTTTATATTCTAAGTAAAATCTGCCATCGTATTCGGCTATTAAAATGCCGTCGTTATTGCAAATCGGCGAATTGTCAAAGGAGTAGTATAAATAGTACCAATTTCCTGTATTTTTCTTAAAAGTGTCGGTTACAAAATTATCAAGATATTTATTTTTGACTTCTTTTAATTGAATGCAAAAATCTATTATCTCATTATCATTAACAAATTTTTTCTTGTAATTCCAACCTTCTTGGCATACCATAATTGCCGTAACATTTTTATGGCTCATATCATTTATACTGTTGATTGGTAAGCTTGTATAAATTTTTTTGTCTCTAAAGGCTGAGCTGTATAAAAAATCGTTATTCTTATCATTTTTGAGCGTATAGTAGGTATGAGGTAATATAGTGTTATTTTTTTGGCTGATTTTTTCGTCCAAAATCAATTTATAATATTCGCCTGCAAGGGCTTCCATTTGATGATAAGTTTTGCCATTGTATTCTATAGCAGTGATTTCTCCGCTTTTTGTGTACTCTTTTACTTTATATCCGAGTGAGTAATTGTAGATTAAAACAGAAGAAATTGCAATTACTGTAATGACAGTAAACGCTATGGGGATTAAAATAAAGGGATTTATTTTCTTTTTCATAAATTTTCTCCGTTAATGTTTTTTATATTTTTACGAACAAGCTGTGCCGCCTTGCTTGCTGTTTTTTCGTCAATACCAAGGCTTATATAATCTAAGGCAATTTTGTTATTCATATATTCCCACCATTGATTGCCGATTAAATCTCTGTGATTTTTATTAGGCGTATGCCATGTAAATCCGTTAGCCATGCATTTTCTAATCTGTGGAAATTCAATTTTGCTATTTGGTGCTGCTTCTTTTAAAGAATTATAAACAGTAGTTGACCATAAATGATTGCTGTATGCCAATGTTCCGTCAAAATCCCAAAATATAATTGCTATTGTTTTATTCTGTATAAAATAGTTTTTGTTGCTTAATCCTATTAGCAAATTTATTGTAACAAGATTTTTAATAAAATACAATATATTTTCAAAAATGGCAAGGTATGTTTTATTTCACAATTAATGTAAAAAATGTCGAAAATGGGTGAAAACAGGAAGAAAACATTGAAAAGAATAATAATCAGTCACAAAAACGTGAAAAAAATTCACAAAAAGTGGAGAAAAACTATTGAAATTGGATTTGTTTTGTGATAAAATGTGGAAGAAATAAAAAAAGGGAGTTTTTATTATGGAAAAGAAATTAAAAGTGCTCATTGCAGATAATTCAAATCAATTTGCCACACAGTGTCAAAAAGAGTTGGAAACGCAGGGCTACGAAGTTTCAACGATGGAAAATGACGGTGCTAAGGTGTTTGATGCTATAGCAAAGCAGAAGTTTGACGTTATTTTGATGGATGTTTTTATGACTAATGAAGATGCAGTCGATGTGCTTGAGTACTATCAAACCCATACTGTTGAAAAGCCGATAATTGCTGTTTTGTCAGCAATCAGTAGTGAAGAACTTGAAAAACAGACAATGTCTTTGGGAGCAGATTATTTCTTTATAAAGCCGATTTCGCCTGCTCAGGTTGCGAAAAGAATTACTCGCTTAACTGCATGGAAGAATGAGCATAAGGCTGAAATTCAAAAGGGCAGAGCGATGTTTGAACAGGATATGGATGTTGTGATTTCAGATATTATGAGGCAAATCGGCGTGCCGGCACATATCAAAGGCTATCATTATTTGAGAACAGCTATAAAATATTGCCTTGACGACAGCGAAATGCTTTCATCTGTTACTAAAATTCTTTACCCAAGCGTTGCAAAGAAATATAAAACGACTTCCTCACGTGTTGAAAGAGCAATTCGCCATGCAATTGAGGTTGCTTGGGACAGAGGCGATGTTGATGTTTTGTCATCATACTTCGGTTATACAATTCAGTCGGAACGTGGCAAGCCGACAAATTCGGAATTTATAGCAATGATTACCGACAAAATCAATCTTTCAATGCGTAATTCAATGTAAAATAAAATCGACTTGTGTATATTATGTGTTTTCTGTTCGTTTACAAAATGTTCAAAAATATACAAACGAGGACTTTTATAAAAGTTGCTATTTGTTCAAGTTGACAAAATTAACGTAAAGCATTTGACAAATTAAAATTTTGGTATTACCATTAATTCATAAATTAAACAGTCAAATGCAATGAACAGGAAATGACTTTGCGTACACCGTTTACAGAAAACTGTCGGTTGTGCAAGACAGCAACAAGGAACGTTTTGCCCTCACCTGCAAGCAGTTTCAGCGAAAGAAAACGAGTAACTGAAACCGGTTCTCACCGTTATATGAGTCGCTGTTAATATCTTTGATATTTGACGACGGTTGAGCGGTCGACTTTTTGTCGGCAAGCAAAGTGGTAACACGAAAGCGCAAGAAAATAAGAAGTTTATGCCTTCGCCTTTGCAAAAAATCGGAAACGGTTTTTGCTTGGCGGAGGTTTATTTTTTTGTTGGGCATCTTGACTGCTAATATAATAAAGAAAGAAGATGTATTTATGAACACGCTTGTAATTGTTTTAATTGCTGTTGTTGTTCTCGGTTTAGGCTATGTCTTGTACGGCAGACATATTGCTAAAAAATGGGGTATTGACCCTAAAGCCGAAACTCCTGCCGTAAAGTATAATGACGGAAAGGACTATGTTCCGACTAACGGTTGGACGGTATTTTCACATCAGTTTTCGTCTATTGCCGGTGCCGGCCCTGTAACAGGTGCTATTCAGGCGGCTGTGTTCGGTTGGCTTCCTGTTTTGCTTTGGATTCTTATCGGCGGTGTATTCTTCGGTGCTGTGACAGATTTCGGTGCACTTTACGCATCAGTTAAAAATCAGGGTAAATCAATGGGAATGCTTATTGAAAAGTATATCGGTAAGCTTGGCAGAAAACTATTCCTGCTTTTCTGTTGGCTTTTCTCACTTTTGATTATCGCAGTATTTGCCGATATGGTTTCGGGCACATTCACCGCATTTGACGCTGTTTCGGGCGCAAAGCTTGCAACCGCTTCAACAAACGGCTCGGCAGGTATGGTATCAATTATGTTTATGCTTTTTGCAGTTGTTTTCGGTCTTATTCAAAAGAAGTTTAATTTCTCAGGCTGGAAAGAATTTGTATTAGGCGTTGTATTTATTGTAGTTTCGTTTGCAATAGGAATGAAAGTGCCTATCATTCTTGGCAAAGACGGCTGGAGTTATATTGTATTTGCATATATTTTCATTGCTGCAATTATGCCGATTTGGCTTATGAAACAGCCTCGTGACTATATGACAACTATTATGTTTGTTTGTATGATTGCAGGTGCTGCGTTAGGTCTTATCATCGGTCATCCGACAATGAATTTACCTGTATTTACAGGCTTTAAAAATGAGCAACTCGGCACAATGTTTCCTATTTTGTTTGTAACAGTTGCCTGCGGTGCCGTATCAGGATTCCATTCACTTGTTTCATCCGGTACTTCGTCTAAAACAATTGCTAATGAAAAGGATATGCTTAAGGTCGGCTACGGCGCAATGATTCTTGAAAGTGTGCTTGCAGTTCTTGCACTTTGCGTTGCAGGCGCTGCCGCTAAAAATGGTATTCCTGCCGAGGGTACTCCTTTCCAAATCTTTTCAAGAGGTGTTGCAGGTTTCTTTGAAAAGATGGGACTTTCGGTTCATTTCTCAACAGTATTTATGACAATGTGTGTTTCTGCTCTTGCACTTACAACTCTTGATGCGGTTGCACGTATAGGCAGAATGAGTTTCCAGGAATTGTTCAGCGTTGACGATATGAAAAACGCAAAGCCTTGGAGAAAACTTTTGTGCAACACATATTTTTCAACAATCTTTACTCTTGCTTGCGGCTTTGTTCTTACAAAGATTGGTTATCAAACAATTTGGCCGCTTTTCGGTTCGGCTAACCAGCTTTTGAGCGCACTTGTTCTTATCACTCTTTGCGTATTCCTTAAGGTAACAGGCAGAAGCAATAAAATGCTTTTCCCACCTATGATTATTATGCTTTGCGTAACATTTACCGCTCTTATTCAGCGTGTAGTAGGCCTTGTTAAATCACTTGTTGCAGGTCAGGAAATTTTTGCAAGTGTAATTCAGCTTGTGGTTGCAGTATTGCTTATAACACTTGCTCTTATTATTGCCGTTAATTCGTTTAAGAGCTATGTAAGAAGCAAAAAGGGCAGTGAGGTTGAAGAAACTGAAAAAACTATCGTTAATGAATAAATCTTAATATTTCAATAAAAATTAAGGATTAGATATTCGTATTGTTTTACGAATGTCTAATCCTTTTTTGATGCTTAAGAGTTAAAGCTGTTTTTTACGTCTTATTATATTTCATACCATTTGATTTCGTTTGAATTTAAATGAAGGTCAAATGATGAGCCGTCGCCGATATAAACTGTTGTATCCTGCGGCTCGTAAGTGTTGTTTACTACGCAATATTTGCCGTTTTTAACATAAGCGTGAACCTCAACATTGTAGTTTGTTGAATACCACTTGTGAAGCTCGTTTTCAGAATTTGCGCTCCAAAGAACCGCCCTGTAAAGTACACGGCTGTTTTCAAAGCTGTAAGGAAGGCCGCTAATGTAAACGCCTCTGCCTTTGCCGAATTGCTTAACTGCCATTTGAACCTCTTCTGCGTGACGAACTGCAAACGGAAGTTCTGTGGCATTTTGAACAAGAACTGTTGTTCCTTCAAGAGCAACAATATTTTTCTTGCCCTCGCCGAAATCGACGTTTCCGCCGTTTGTATCCTCAAGAATAAAGTGGTTGCGGTGTTCCTCAGTGTTGTAGCGACGGGTGTTGAGAGTAAGTCCGTTTTCTCTTTCAACGCCCAAAATATCGTCAAGCTGGAAGAACTTGCCCTGCCATTGATGAGCAGCCGGCTCGCCGACACCGATAAAGCCGCCGCCGTTATAAACAAATTTCTTGACTGCGGTGATGATTTCCTCGTCTGCCCAATATTCTCCTCCGCCTTGCGCTGTATCTGCATCGCCGACATTGATGATAACGTCGAAATTATCAAGCAAATTTTTGTCTTTTTTAATATCGTCAAAGCTGATGAATGAAACGTCAAACGGAGCACCGCTCAATGCCTCAATGACACCGAAGTATGAATAGTTTTGCCTGTAATAAAGACCGTGGTGCACCATGTGGTTAGACCAAGCACGCATTTTGCCCCAGCAGTTGAGGACTGCAACTTTCTTTACACAATAAGGAGTAACGCCCTGAATGTTGTCATAAAGAGTTCTGAATTCATCACAAACAGATTTGATATATTCAACGAAATCGGGGAACTGAAGCGCAAGCTTAAGGTATCCGCCGTATCCGATACGCTGAATAGGGCTTCTTAAAATAGCACGTCTTGCAGTTACCCAATTGACCTTTGCCTCCTTGATAGGGTCGCCGCCTTCGCAGAAAACGTCAGGGAAGAAGTAAGGTAAAAATCTGCCTTCTGTGTATTTAACATTTTTAATATCGCTGAAAAGACGAAGCGTTGCGCCGTTGCCGACACTGCCTACAACAGCGTCAAGTCCGATTGAGGCAAACTCGTCCATAAACGGCTCCATTCCAATCCAATGGTCGCCCATAAACATCATAGCTTCCTTGCCGTATTCGTGAACAATGTCAACCATTTCCTTGGCAAGTGCGGCAACTTCTCTTCTTTGGAAAGCCTGAAAATCTTTAAATTCCTTTGACGGAATTCTGTATGTATTGTTCATATATCCTTGGTCAATGATAAACTCAGGGCGGAATTTGTAGCCGACCTCTTTCTCAAACTGCTCAAGAATATATGGGCTTACCGATGCGCTGTAGCCGAACCAATCAACAAACTTCTCCCTTGCAAGCTCATCAAAAATCAATGTGAACTGATGGAAAAATGTTGTAAATCTTACAACGTCAACATACTCATGGGTGTCAAGAAATTTGCGCAGCCTTTCAAGCGAATGTGCTCTTGTTTTCGGCTGACGAACGTCAAATGTTATCTGTGGCTCAACGTCCCATTTATTTACCACCGCATTATACATATGTACCGGGTCCCACATAATGTAAGCAAGAAAACTAACCGTATATTCATGGAAAGGAGTACAGTTATTAATAGTAACGTTGCCGCTTTTCTCGTCATAATCCCAAGAAGTAGGTGCAACTACCTCACCCGTAGTTCTGTCAATAACCTCCCACCATCTTGTGATATCGTTACGGTTATTTACTTTAAGCATATCAGGATAAAGATTATCCATAAGATGAATTGAAAGGGTGTCGCTTGTAGCGGTGTGAAATTTAGTCATAATATACATCTGCTGAATTTCATCGGGATTTGCCTTTGCCCAAGCGTTGTCCTTTCTTGTTGTGTAATAGGTTGCATAAACCTTTGCTCCTGTGTCACGAAGTTCTTGCGGAAATTCGGTTCCGTCGCAGTCACGTATTGCGTCTGCACCCCATTCGTTCATTATTTCAAGAGTTTCTTTGACAACGTCCATATCTGTCGGAATTGTTACTCTGCCTTTGCTTTTTGCCATATTTTACCTCCGAATTGTTATTTTTTGATTTTGATTATTTTATTGTTTTTAAGTGTCATTTTGCCGTGCATTCTCTTTCTTACAAAAGGAACGCCATCTCTTACATAAAATGTATTGTTTGCAACATAAGCGTCGGGATTGCTTGCCGGTGTCATTGTTCCGCTTAAGTCATCGAAGCTTAAATTGTTTTCAAATGTGTTGTGTACTGCCTCCTGCAAGCAAAACATCATGCAGCCGCCCTCGTTAAGCCGTGAGTAGTTGTATTCATATTTTGTGCCGTCACCTGAGTCTGCATCATAAGCCATACCGTCTTGATTAAGCTTTGTATCAACAACGTCATTATATCTTAAAAGCGCATTCTTGCATTTCCACGGCCAAATCGCTGCGGCAACCTTGCCTGCACGCTTTTTTGGATATTTATAATATCTGTCGTTCATTTCAGTTGCACAGGAGTCTGCAACATTATGCTCAACTAAAGGATTTAAAGCGTACATAGGAGTTATAGCGTCACCGCCGGCAAATTTAACATAGTTGTTTTTAAGTGTAATGTTTTCATTGCCGTATTTCTTGAATGTTTCCTCACTAAGCTCTTTGGTTGCAAAATCCTTGTGACGGTATGAATAGCCGACTGCAATGCCCCAACGGCTGACATTTTTAACAAAGCAGTTTTCGACTGTTACTCCGTCATATCTTGCAACACCTGTTTTTTCTTCATCATCAGGCTTAAAGCAGGTCATATAAATACCGCCGTTGTTCATATGCTTGTTGTAAACATTGCCGTTTATATCGTGGATAAAAAGGTTATCGAGTGTGATTGAATGAAGTGTGCCTCTGTTTTTTGCAACTGCGGCAACGCCTGTTCTGTCCATCTTGTCTGCGGCACAGTAGCTTTCCATATCCTTGAAATTTTCTTTATTTGTTATTTCAATATCTTTAATAAGTATATTTTCAACGTCATAAAGAAGAATTGCGGACGAAACGTTGCCTTTATATACGTGACCGCCAAAGTCGAGTTCATTGCCGTAGTCCTGATACCAAACGCCTTTGCCGTTAGTGTTGATTTTCGGCAAATCGCCGTTATCGCCGTATGACGTAATTTCAATCATATCAGCGTTTATGTCGCCGCAGTTTTTCAAATGTAAAAATTCATTTTCAAAAACAGAACCTTTTAAAAGGAATACCTTGTCACCGGGCGCAAGCTCAATCTCGTTAATTTTATTAAGGCTTTTAAACGCAGTGCTTTCGCTTAAACCGTCATTTTCGTCATTGCCGTTAAGCGAGCTTACAAAGTATGTTGTTGATTTCTTCATCGTACTGCGCCTCCCTTATCTTTTTATAAATAACCGTTTTAACTTCAAAAAAGAAAAATCGGTCATTATTGTACCTTGTGAAAAGGTCCTTGTTTTCCTTATAATAAGCTTTCATTTGCTTTCTTGTGATTTCAGTAAAATTATATGCCTTTTTTACCTTTTCGCTTTCGCCTACAAAGTCAAGCTTTAATCTTGTAAGCTCAAAATTAAGAAAAGCCGGATATGAAAAATGAGTAAGACCGTATACGGTTTCACCGTTTTCAAGCTGTGCTTTTCTTTTTTCGTTTTCAGCGTCGCATCTCTTTTTTACTCCCTCAAGGCTGTCGTCATCAATCAGATTGAGTGATTTAGAGAATGCAAGGCAGGCAAGAGCATACTTTTTTTCTTCTTCATTTTCAAAAAGAAATGTATTCATAGCCATTCTCCTTTAAAAAAGTGAATTTTGTGTCATTTGTTATATAATACTTATTTTTATATATTATTGCAAGCGTATTTACATTTTTTATTATTTTGTACTATAAAAAGTGAATATCGTCGGTTTAAAAATTATGTTCGACTTTTATATTGATTTGATATATAATTAAATTATCAATTTAAACGGGGTAATGATATGAAATTTATTCATCTTTCGGATTTGCATATCGGCAAGCGAGTAAACGAGTTTTCAATGCTTGAGGAGCAAAGATATATTTTACTTAAAATTCTTGAAATAATCGAGCAGGAAAAGCCTGATGCAGTGCTTATCGCAGGCGATGTTTACGATAAATCTCAACCGTCCGGCGAGGCGGTCAAAATGCTTGATGAGTTTATTTTCAGGCTTTCCGATATGCCCCTTTCTACCTTTATTATCAGTGGCAATCACGACAGCGCCGAGCGACTTGCATTCGGCTCAAGAATTATGGAAAGGGCAAATATTTTTATATCTCCCGTTTATGACGGCACTATTCAAAAGCATACGCTTAAAGACGAGTGGGGAGAAGTGAATATATTTATGCTTCCGTTTATTAAACCTGTTAATGTCAGGCAGGCATTCCCGGATGAGGAAATAAACGGATATACCGATGCAATTGCTACGGCAATTTCCAAAATGGACGTTGACGAAAGCAAGAGAAATATTATTATCTCCCATCAATTTGTTACGGGTGCAATCAAGTGCGACAGCGAAGAAATCAGTTTAGGCGGTACGGATAATGTTGATGTCGCAGTTTATGATAAATTCGATTATGTCGCACTCGGGCATATTCATTCACCGCAAAAGCTTATAAGAGATACTGTCAGATATTCGGGTACTCCGCTTAAATATTCATTTTCGGAATGCAGGCATAAGAAAAGCGTTACGGTTGTTGAAATGGGCGAAAAGGGAAATGTTCAAATAAAGCTTATTCCGCTTGTCCCCAAGCGTGATTTGGTTGAAATTGAAGGCAGCTATGACGAACTTATGAGTAAAGATTATTATGAAAAATTAAATCACAAAGAGGACTATTATCATATCACTTTGACTGACGAAAACGATGTTGTTGACGCACTTTCAAAGCTTAGGTGCATTTATACAAATATTATGAAGCTTGATTATAACAACACCCGAACGAGAAGTGCGCTTACAGTTGAAAGTGTGGAAAATGTTAAGGAAAAATCACCGACGGAAATTTTCGGCGAACTTTATTTTAAGCAAAACGGCAGTGATATGAGCAAGGAACAAAGCGAGTTTTTGCAAGGCGTTATTGAAAATGTTTGGGAGGCAGAGCAATGAGACCATTAAAAATTACAATGTCGGCATTTGGCCCGTATGCAGGCGAAGTCACCCTTGATATGCAAAAACTCGGAAAGAGCGGAATATATCTTATCACTGGCGATACGGGCGCAGGCAAAACGACTGTTTTTGATGCGATTTCTTATGCGCTTTACGGCGAGGCAAGCGGGAATTACAGGGAAAATACTACTCTTCGCTCAAAATATGCAAGTGCAGATACACCAACCTTTGTAGAACTTGAATTTGAATATAATAACGAAATTTATAAAATTAATCGCAATCCGGAATATCCCAGACCGAATAAAAGGGGAGAGGGCTTTACCAAGCAGAGCGCCAATGCCGAGCTTGTTATGCCGGACGGCTCAGTTATAACGAAAATCAAAGAGGTTAGTGCTAAGGTTGAGGAAATAATCGGAATTAATAAAAATCAATTTTCGCAAATTGCAATGATTGCGCAAGGTGATTTCAGAAAACTTCTCAATTGTGAAACAAACGAGCGAAGCAAAATTTTCAGAAAGATTTTTAAAACCGAGCCTTATCATAATATTGAAATTAAACTTTCGAGCCTTTTTAATGAACTTAAACGTAACCGTGAAAAAGAAAAAAGCGGCATTGAGCAGTATATCAATCAGCTTAAGTGCAATAAAAACGACACGCTTTCTCTTGAACTTGAAAGGGCAAAGAGCGGTGATGTGCTTATTGAGGACGTTATAAAACTTGCAGGCGAGATCATCAATAAGGATACGCTTGAATATACAAAAACTCAAAAAAATATTGAAAGTATTAATGAAGAAATCGAAAAAATAAATTCAAATATTAAACTTTACGAAAATCAAGAGGCAACAAAGAAAGCATATGCCGAAGCGTCTACCAAGTTTGAAGAACTTAAAACAAAGCGCAATGACTGCGAAAAAGCTTATAAATCAGCCGAAGCACAAAGAGAAAGGCTTGACGATTTAACGAGAAAAATCAATCTGATTAATTCTAAAATGCCTAAGTATGACGAACTTAAAAGCCTTGAAAACAGCATTAAGGAAAGGACACAAAGTTTTGAAAAAAGCAATAATTTACTTAAGCTAAAGCAGCAGGAAATAACGCTGCTTGAAAAAGAAATTGATGAAAAATCAAAGGCTTTGGAAGAAGTAAAGGGTGCAGATTTGCTTGCACAAAAGCTGACTGTCAAAAAAGAAGAAATCAAGAAAAAAGCAGAAGCGCTAAAAGAACTTAAAACCGAAATTGACAGGTGCAAAACCGAACAAAAAAATCTTAAAAACGCACAGTCTTTTGCAAAATCCGCTTTAGATGAATACGGCGCATTGGAAAATGAATATAATCAAATATATATCGCATTTTTCAACGAGCAGGCGGGTATAATCGCAGATGAGTTAAAAGACGGCGAGCCTTGCCCTGTTTGCGGTTCAACTTCGCACCCGAATTTGGCAAGAAAAAGTGAAAATGCACCAAGCCAGGCAGACGTTGAATCGGCGCAAAACCTTGTTAAAAAAGCGCAGGAAAAAGCCGATAAAGCAAGGGATACTGCGTCTGTGCTTAAGTCAAGAGTTGATGAAATTAGCGCTAATGTAAAGTCTGCAGCTAAAAAGCTTTTCGGCACAGACGACAATGTTCTTGACGATTATAACAGCAATATTAGTGCTTTAAAGAAAGAGTATGACTGTACTTTAGCTTTGCTTAAAACAGCAAACGAAAAGCTTAGTCTTTATCAAAAATTAGATAAGGAAATTCCAAAAATTCAGGAAAAACAAAAATCTCTTTCAGATGAAATATCAAAGCTCAATACCCAAAAGGCAAGTGACGAAGCTTTTATTTCGGAAAATACAAAGCGTGTAACCTCTATTAAAAGCGAACTTGATTTCGAAAGTGCCGACCTTGCTAAAGATAAGCTGAAGGAATATACCAACCTTTCAAATGATATCAAAAATGCCATTGAAAAAAGCAAAAATGCTTTTGACGATATTAAATCAAAATATGACACGCAAAAGGGTACAAAAGCAAGCCTTGAAAATGCACTTAAAGAATTTAAGGAAATTGATTTAGCCTCTCTTAATGGAAAGTCTTTAAAACTTAATGAGTATAAAAAAGACGTTGATGAAACGGCAAAATCGCTTTATTCCCGCATTGAAAGCAATAAATTACTTGTAGATGATATTTCTAAAAAAAGGGATATCCTAAAAGGATATGATGATAAATATGTTTGGCTTAAAGCGCTTAGCGAAACGGCTAACGGCGATATATCGGGCAAGGAGAAAATTACACTTGAAACCTTTGTTCAAATGACGTATTTTGACTCAATTATAAGAAAAGCAAATATCAGGCTTTTGACTATGAGTGACGGTCAATATGAATTGGTGCGCAGGAGCGATGCCGAAACACTTAAGAAAAATGAAGGCTTGGCACTTGATGTTATTGACCATTTTAATGGCTCATCAAGAAGTGTAAGCACCTTGTCGGGCGGCGAATCGTTTATGGCCTCTCTCTGCCTTGCACTCGGTCTTTCTGATGAAATTCAATCATCTAACGGCGGTATCAAGCTTGATACAATGTTTGTTGATGAGGGATTCGGCTCTCTTGACGGTGAAGCACTTGACCGTGCTCTTTCTGCGCTTACCTCTCTTTCTCAGGGCAATCGCCTTGTCGGCATAATTTCACACGTTGATGCGCTATGTGACAGGATAGATAATAAAATAGTTATCACTAAGGACAGAACAATCGGAAGCAATGCTCAAATTATTTGCGATTAAAAAGACGGGTAGAAATTTGTAATTTGACTTTTTCTACATGCTAAAAAGACGGGCTGAAAATCGTTTCAGCCCGTCTTTCTGTTTATATATTTGCTTCTATGTTTCTGAGTGTTGTGTGAGTTGTATAAATACCGTTTTCGCTGCTCGCTTTGTAATCGCCGCCGTGCTTTTCGGCAATTTCTTTAATGATTTTTGTTCCGTTGCCGTGGCCTTCTTGAATTACTTTTTTTCTGTTTATAAACGGATTTTTTGTGTCGATTTTAATAATCTTATCACTTGCAGTTATTGAAAAATAAATTTCTTTTTTATCACATTCCTTTGTAGCATTAATCGCATTGTCGCAAAGGTTTAAAAGTATTCTTGCAAGGTCGATATTTTTAATTTTAACATTATTTTGAATGTCGACTTCAACATTAAGCTCAATATTTTCAGCCTTGGCTTCCTTTGATTTTATGTAAAAAACAGTGTTTATAATATCATTGCCGCAAAGCCTTAAGCCGTCAATTTCAGTAAGTTCATCATTTGACTGATTTAAAATGTCAAGCGCTTGCTCGTTATTACCTGACAAAATAAGCTCTTTAACAGTTAGGTGAATGTTTTTAATGTCGTGCTTGATGTGTCTGAGTCCTTCTCTTTCGGCTTTGATTAATTCAAGGTTTTGATATTCAATTTCATTTTTAGTCGATAATATTAAAAGTTCCTCATTTTTATCGTCTGTTTTTCTTATTGAGTCAACAACAAATATAGTCGCAAAATCGATTATGGCGACAACTATAAAGGTGATGCAAATTATAATGTTTTGATAAAGTAAATCGCCGTTGCTTTCTTCCCAAAATGCCTTTGTTGACGCACAAATGATTAGCGGTAAAATATTGGTTACGGGAAAAATATAAAAATAAAGATATTTTGCTTTAAAATCACTTGCTTTGATTTTGGAAAGCCTTAGGAAAAACGATACAATATATCCGCCAAAAAGATATGTCAGCGCATTTGAAAGGGTGAGCGCTATTGTTGATTTGTAGGTCGGAAGATTATCAATTAAATCCTGATATCCGACTTTGCTCCAAATAAAACTCAAAATTGCACTGCTGCCAATCCAAATAAAAATATACAAACCAAATATCAAAAGCGAGCCTGTAATTTTGTTTTTTGTTTTTGTATCAATGCTTATTGCAAAGACGGCAAATATAAATAAAATCAGCGATACGTAGCTTAATATTACAAAAGCACTGTTATCCGCTTTCTCGGCTAAAAGTTTGGAATATTGGTTGACTAAGTTCCAAGCAGAAATTGATATAAGCGTTGTTATAAGCGTTATAAAGGAATTGAATTTATCTTTATAAAGTGTGTGAATAATCGTGAAAAGAGCAAAGCCTTTGCAAATTGAAAGAATTAAAAGCCAAATTGAAAAGTGACTTAAATCTATTATCTGTCCCATTTATTATCGCAGCCTTTCAAACTAAATGATATTTATGCTATATTTCCAAATATTTTTTATAATTTTCTGTCAGCGTCTTGTAATTACTTCTCGAAATTGTTATTTGCTCGCCGTTTAGTAATATATATTTGTGCCATTTGAAACCTAAAACGTAATCAAAATTAACCGCAAAACTTCTGCTGCATTGTTGAAAATTAATACTGCATTTTGAAAGCAAATCTGAAAACTTGATATTTGCCGTTATGCTTTTTCCGTCATTAAAATACAAAACACTTGCTTTATTTTGCGCTTCGATATAAGTAACGTCGTTTAGGTCGATTGTTTCGCTTATTTTTTCGTGTTCAATTATTATTTTCTGCTTTCGTCTGTTTTCAAGATTTTGAATACATTTATTCAGCGCATTTGAGAGATTTTTTTCATCTGACCTTAATTTGTCAAGATAATATGTCGGTGAAATTTTTGAAATATTATAGATTTCACCCGGAAATGACGTTAGTATAACAAGCTCGAAAGTAACGGCAATATCCTCTTTGATAATTTGATTAAGTGTATTGATATCGCCGAGTAAAACGTCAAGAAATAATATATCTATTTTACTTGAATTTTCCTTTAATTCTTCAAAAGTGGATATGAGCGAAAGTGTGTAGTCAATTCCGATTTTTTCGCATTTTGCCTTTAAATTGTCATATAGTTTTTGCCTGAATATTTTATCGTCATCACAAATATAAATACTGACCATATATTGCTTCTCCTCGAAAAATAAGTAACAAATACAATAGCAATTATATCACAAATATGACTATATGTCATCAATATTCTGCATTTCACACCCAAAAACAGTCATTTCACACCACATATATTTACTTTTCGTCAAAATAATGATAAATTAATTATAATTTAATGAAGTATTATGAATGAATTGAATGCCCAAAGAAATTCTGACAAAGAAAAAGGAACAGTGAGAATAAAATCTCGCCGTTCCTTTTTTGTTATATTTATAATCTTAAATCGTCCTCTTTGCGTTTTTTGCTTTGGTTGATTGAAATCGGAATTATTGCGCCTACACCGCCGCCGATTGCCAAGCCGATAAGTAAAAATAGCCACCAAAGAGAAAATTTTGACTTCTTTTTATCCATGTCGCTGTCGCTTTTTACCGCTTTCTTTTTAATAATCGTGCTTGAAAGGGCAATGCTTTCGCTGTAGCTTTTTCCGAAATCGTCCTCATAGCTCAGCGTTGCCGTGCCTTTTACGTCGCCGAGTTTAGATGAACTCACCTGAAAATTAGCGCTTCCCGTTTTGCTTTCGCCTGCCTTTATCATGCCGATAAAGAGGACTCCTCCCGTTTCAAGTCCGTCAATGTCAAAGCTGATTTTTGCATTTCTTATTGCCGATTTGCCCGTGTTCATCAAATTTACTTCCATAGTAGCCGTATCGTCCTGCGTAAGCTTTTTTGGAAGAATAATGCCGTCATAATCAAGCGCCGTCTTTTGCTTGACATTAATTAAAATATTGTCCGAGCTTTCAAACGAGGTGAAATATTTGTCCTCATAAGTGCTTGCCAAAACGAGCTTGTGCTCTCCTATTTCAGCCGTTTTTGAGGCGGTTAATTCAATATTTAACGTGTATGTGCCTTTTGGCTTTATTTCATCAACAAAAAAGGTTTCCCTTTTGAATTTAATGTCGTTTTTTTCCTCACTTATAGTAAGTTTCAAATTCTTAATGAATTTGTCCTTGCTCTCATTTTTTAGAATTACGGATAAATTTGCACTTTTTGACGGCGATACGTATTTGCCGTCAAGAGAGTAGGAGGTGACGATTAATTGCGGGCGGGAGGCATTTTGCGTTGCTTTCTTTTTAGCCGCCTTTTTTGTTGTTGAAGCCTTCTTTTTCTTTGTAACATTTATTGATATTTGCGACGTTGACGTATATTGAGTATAATCATCGTCCTCATATTCTAAGCTGACAGCCAGCTTGTGCACGCCCTCGCTTGCTGTTTTCGTTGCTTTTATTGTGGCGGTGTACGTGTAGGTGGAATTTGGAATAATTTTATCAATATAGCCTGAATTTACACCTATTGTGCTTATTTCGTTTGCCTCGTCACTTAGAGTGATTGCAATGTTGTTTATATTTTTCTTTAGGCTGTGGTTTTTTAGTTTTATTTCAAGTGTTGCGCTTTCGTTTGGCTTTAAATCAGGCTTTGAAAGGGTATAGCTTTCCACCATTAACCGTGGTTGCGATGCACTTTGAGTATCGCTCGGTGCTGTGTCGTCCTCCTCTGCAAAAGCCGTCATACCAAAGCTAAAGCATAATATTATTGAAATAAATATACAAAGTAGCTTTTTCATAATTTTCCTCTATAATTCTCTTATATTTTCAACTATGCTGTTTTTCATTTCTTTTCTTACCTTAACCCATAAGTTAATTGAGCATAAAAGAAATAAAACAAGCGAAATGATTATTGCCGGCAAAGGATTAAACGTTAACGCTAAATTTATGTCATAAAGATATTTACCGATTATTTTTATCACGACAAAACTTAATATATAAAGTCCGAAGCCTATGCCTATTCCGAGCGTAAACATTGACGTCATTTGATTTATAAATGATTTAGTCAGCGCTCTTTCGTCTGCGCCTACTGCCCTGAGCGTGCCGATTTCTCTCTTGCTTTCTCTTATTCTTGCGCTCATTGCGTTGTTAATAATGCTGAGGCTTACCGCAAAACAGATTATTAATATACTTACAATCGTTACGATTTCAAGCATTTTTTGTTTTTCCAAGAACTGATGGTTTTCATAAATAGAGTTTAAATATCCGCCGTATTTTTCGGTATAAGTGCTAAGCTCCTCTGTAATTTCTTCGTCAATTTTATCGTCAACCTCTTCGCTTGCATTAATAAAAAGCAGGTTGTATTTTAAATTTTTGTCAAATGCACGCATTCCGTCAATTGTGGTAGCTATTTGAAAGTCGGATGAAAAATTAACGCTTGTGTTTTCGTAAGAATAGGGGTGAATTATTGCGCCTATTTTAACCGTTTTTTCTTCACCGCTTTTTAATCGAAACGTTATTTTATCTCCTGCCTTGTACGGTGAATCGGCTTTTGCAAGCGTTTTTGAGCCGACTGTTTTTTTGCCGATATCTTTATCAAAATTTTGAGCCGATTCAAAGGTCTTGGTTACTCCGATTTTGCCTGTGGCTTCAACCTTTTTCGGCGCTATGAGGACTATTTCATCTCCCGATTTTAAAGCGGAGTAGTTGATTTTGCCGTCGGCAACATATTTTTCCGCCATTTTAAATTGCGCCTCATCATAAGCATTAAGGTTTATAGAGCAGTATTCCTTGCTTATTTTTAAATCCTTTTTTTCGTTTTCGTAGTCCTCGTTCGGCTTACCGTTTTTAACCTGATTTACAAGGTCGTTGGTGTTGTGAGTTTCCCGATATTTTATAAATGCGTTGTAATTTATAGCCCTGAAAAAGTCCGTTATTTTGTCAAAATAAAGATAAACGTTTGCGGTTTTTCTGCCCTCGGTTTCGCCGATATAAGGCAAAGCCTCAATATCCTGCCTTTCAGCCTCATTGATTCCCTGTTCTCCGCTTTCATACGTAGTAAGAAGTTGATAGTCATAGCTTACGCTGTTTAAATGCGAATCATTTGAGCTTATTACAGAAGCCCAGCCGTAATTGGAAAGCAAAATTGTTGCTGTAAGAATAATGCAAACCGTAATCTTGCTTCCTTTGTAAAAGCCTAAGTTTCTTTTTGCAATCAGCTTTTCGGGATTATATTCTTTCTTTGTAAAAGCCTAAGTTTCTTTTTGCAATCAGCTTTTCGGGATTATATTCTTTCTTTGTTTTAATTCTCTTTTTATTAAATTTTCTTGCCGTTTCAACATTTCTTATTACCTGCATAGGCGAGGTTTTGGAGGCTGAAATAAGCGGAATTAGTGCCGCAAGCATAACTACGGCTTCGTTGATTGCTGCCGCAACCGGCAGCACAATAAGGCTTTTTGACATAACGGCGTCTTTTATCGCAAGCTTTAATAAAAGGCTTACCGTGAAATATGAAATTGCCAAGCTAATCGGAACACAGATAAGCGAAATTATAAATGCCTCACGTCCGAAAATATTTATAATCTGCCTTTTCGTTGTGCCTATAGCCCGGAGCATACCTATTTGCTTTCGTCTGTCCTTAAGATTGTTGTTAAACGAATTTACAATGGCAACGCATGAGGCTAAAACAAGCACAATGAGAAGCAAAACGGCGAGGTCGCCTCCCGACATTAAATCGTCAAAGCTTGCCGAGTTGTTTGATGATACATAATTATCGTTTATTTCGGAAGTGGCTTTTTGTGAAACCGATTTACTGATTTCATCAAAATTTTTATTCTTACATTTTATATAAAATGCAAGCATTTCTTTACCGCCTGCATCGATTTTTTCCTTGTTTGATACAAGAATTGCAGGAATAAGCGTGTCGTATTGGTCAGGCTCGGAATATACATAGCCTATAATCGATTTTTTATCCTGCAAAATTCCGACAAGCTTGTATTTCTTTTCCACTGTTTTGTAATAATTTGAGCAGTCATTTTGAATATCAAGCTGAAATGTGATTGTATCGCCGATTTTTGCTTTTTTATATCCTAATTTTGAAAGCGCTGTCTTTTCAATAGCAACCTCGCCCTTGTTTTGCGGATATTTGCCGTCAAGAAGTATGGGATTTGCAAGATTTTTGCCGTTTTCGTCAAAATATGCAATGTTTGAGCCTAAAGATTTACTTTCGTTTTTGTTATACGCATAGCCCAAGATGTGCGCCGTGCCTAAGCTTTCAACGGTTTTGTCATCCTGCAAAGCCTTAAAATTGCTTTCGTCAATCCCTGCGGCGGATATAATCATAGTTTCATATCCGTGGCTTTTGTAGTAATTTGCATTATTCGTTTCCTGCGCCGCCGAATATAAAAATACAATACTGCTTGAAAATACCATTGCAAGAATAATGCCGATAATCATAATTGTGTATTGCTTTTTTCTATTTTTTATATTTCCGAGCGCAAGGGTATTAACTGTCAACTTTTTTTTCAATTTTCAGCCACCGCCTTTGTGTCGGCAATTATTTTGCCGTCCTCAATGGTGAGTATTCTGTCTGCCTGCTCGGCAACGTGCAAATCGTGGGTTACAAGTATGAGTGTAATTCCAAATTCCTTTGCACAATATTTTAAAAGTGAGAGCACTTCTTGACCACTCTTTTTGTCAAGATTACCCGTAGGCTCGTCTGCAAACAGTATTGACGGTTTGTTTGCGAGCGCTCTTGCTATCGCAATTCTCTGCTGCTGGCCGCCTGAAAGCGCAGACGGCAAATGCGAAAGCCTGTCCTCAATTCCGAGCATAGAAATGATTTTATCAATATATTTTTCGTCAACCTTTTTCTTATCAAGCATAATGGGCAAAATTATGTTTTCGTATCCTGTCAGCTCGTTTACAAGATTGTAGGATTGAAAAACAAAGCCGAATCTTCTTCTCCTCAAAATTGAAAGCTGATTGTCGCTGTAGTCGCTGAGCCTTTTTTCACCGTAAATTACATAGCCGCTCGTTGCATTTTCAAGAGAGGAGAGAATGTGCAAAAATGTGGATTTGCCTGAGCCTGACGGACCTGTCACGGCGCAAAATTCTCCCTGCTCAAACGATATGCTCACGTTGTCAACCGCCTTAACGGTGCTGTCTGAGCTAATGTATTCCTTTGTGAGGTCTTTACATTCAATTATTTTCATTTTGCTTTTCCTTTCGATGTTAATCTTTTTCTTTATCTTAATAATACAGCGCCAATCTTTAATTAAACTTACTTTAATCTTAAGATTTCGTAATGTTTTGAAATAATGACAAAAAATCCGCCCGATTTATTCAAAAGGGCGGTATTTTGATTTCTTATTTACAGCGCCTCGTAGCCGTCGATTTTAGGCAGGCATATTGTAATGCATAAGCCGTCGTTTTTGTTTTGCGCCGTGATAAGAGCGTGGTGGCGCTCAATAATTGCTTTGCTTATTGCAAGCCCGATGCCCGTATTGCTTTTTGCAGAGCTTTCAGCCTTGTAGAAACGGGTGAAAAGATTCGGTATTTCCTCCTCCTTCATTCCGCCGCCGTCATCTTCAATCTCTATTGTTGCCGATCGTTCGCTGTCTGTTATTGTAATTTTAATATTTCCTTTATCGTCTGTGTGTTCGCAGGCGTTTTTTATTATGTTTGAAAGTGCCTCGTAAAGCCATTCTCTGTCGCACCTGATTTTGCTGGTGCCGTTTAACTCAAAATTTTTCTCCTTAAAAAGCGGCTTGAAATCTAAAATAAGCTTTTGGCATATTTCGTTAAGGTCGTTTTGTTCAAAATTCATATAATATGTGTCAAGCTTGACCTTTTCAAGCTTCAAAAGCTTATATATCAGCTGCTCTGTTTTGTCGATTAATTCAAGTTCCTTTTGTGCGTGTGTGTTTTCACCGCTTGCAAGGTCCATTTCGCAGTAAAGCCTGAGCGCCGCAATCGGAGTTTTAAGCTGGTGCGATATGTCGGATATAAATTGAACGTTTTTCTTGTTTTCGTTATACAGCTTACCTTTTTCAAGATTGACTAATTCCTCAAGGTCACCCACGGCATTTTGAAGCCGTGCAAAATCGTTATCCCAAAGGCTTATTTGCATTGTTTTTCCCTGATTTGTAAATTCATCAATACTCTCTGTCAAGGCCCTTGCGTCCTTTTTTAGCTTGTAATTTTGGATTAAGAGGATAAAGGATATCAAAAGCAATATACCGCATAAAATTGAAAGGATAATAATTTTCATATATTTTCCTCCCAACGATATCCTATTCCTCTTACGGTCGCAATTTTATCTGCTCCGATTTTCTCTCTGAGTCTGCTTACGTGAACAGATAATGTGTTGTCGTCAATAAAATTGCCGCTGTCGTCCCAAATGCTTTGCAAAAGGCTTGACCTTGTGACTATTGCGCCGTTGTTTCTTATAAGCATCGAAAGAATTTGAAATTCCGTTTTCGTGACAAATATATTTTGATTGTTCTTTTTAACCGTCATATTATTTGTGTCAATTACCAAATCACTGCTTACAAAATTTTGAAAAGCATTTCTTCTGATAAGCGCACGTATTCTTGAAAGAAGCTCTAAAAGCTTAAACGGCTTTGTAACATAATCGTCACCGCCGGCATCAAGCCCTCTTACTATTTGGTATTCCTCATCGCAGGCAGTTAAAAACAAAATAGGCGTGGTCACTCCCTGCGCTCTAAGCCTTTCGCACAAATCAAATGAAGAGCCGTCGGAAAGCATAACGTCAAAAATAAGCAGGGAAAAGCGTTTTTCTTTAATGATTATCTCTGCCTTTTTGATACTTTCGGCACTTTCAACTTCGTAATCTCTGCCTTGCAGCATTTCTAAAAGCCCGTCACGAAGATAAGCATCATCTTCAAGTAAAAATATCTTCTCTGCCATAACCTTTTTCCGCCTCTTTTTTGTTTATATATAATTTAGTTTATAATATCATAATTTTTTATATTAAACAACAAACCTTACGATAACTTAAGAAAAAAGATGAGTTGAAAATTAATCGACTCATCTTTTATTTTACATATTATATTATTCCGCCGTTTACACCGAGAATTTGGGCGGTGATATATTTGTTTTGCGTGAGATAAAAGATTGCGTCTGCAACTTCCTCACTTGTTCCCAGCCTGCCTAAAGGCACTTCCTCTTCAAGCTCATTTTTGTCAAACATATTGTTCATTCTTGTGTCAATTATTCCGGGGCATACGCAGTTTACCGTTATGCCGCTTGGTGCAAGTTCCTCTGCAAGCGAACGTGTTAAACCGATAACTGCTGCCTTGCTCATTGAATATGCAATCTCGCACGAAGCACCCGTTTGCCCCCACATTGATGAAACGTTGACTATTGCGCCCTCGTGATTTTTGAGCATAAGCTTGATTGCTTCTCTTGAGCAAAGAAAATACGACCTTGCATTAACGCTCATTATTTTGTCATATTCCTCTGCCGTGGTGTCGTTAATTTGCTTAATAAGGCTTATCCCAGCATTGTTTACAAGAATGTCAATATTTCCAACCGTTTTAAACAGATTTAATATATCTTCTTCATTTTCTAAGTTACATTTGATTTTTGTAACGCCGTCAAAATCCGGCTCGGTTTGGTTATATGTCACAAAAACATCATATCCATTTTGTGCAAAAAGCATAGCCGTCGATTTGCCGATACCCGTTGCACCGCCCGTAATTAAAACTTTTTTCAAGCTAACACTCCTAAGCTTTTTCTTTGATTATATCATTATAAAACGTCTTTTTCAAATAAAGTTGTAATTTTACTTAAATTATTGTATAATATCATCACTAATTTTCACAGAGGTGTAAATATGAGCGATACAAAAAGAGATTTTTCTACAATCAGCATATATATTGATGAAAACGAAAATATGATTGGTATTCCTTGCGGTGAAAGCGATAAATACGGGATTGCGGATATTGATAAGGTCGTTCTTCTTAAAGCACCTTATTCCGACAGCCAAATTGAAAGCTTTGTTGAAGAGGTTATTTCTTATTGCTATACCAAAAAACACAATGATTCTTCTCCGCTTTCAACTATTGAAAAGTACACTAAAAAAACAGGCTTTGTAAACGCTACTGCCGATTATACACTTATTTCGATTGTTAAGACTAATGATACATATTCTCTTATGCCTACTTTTAACGATTTTGAAAGAGGCCCGCTTGTTATTGATGATGATGAAAGAATTATTCTTGCAAATTACCAAAAGGGTGAGCTTGCAGAAATTATGAAGGATTTTATCCAAATTTATGTTAAGGCTAATATGTTTTATAAGGAAAAGCAGGAGCTTGAAGAGGAAAAGAAAAGAAGAGAGAATAACTGATTATTAATGAAAAGCTTTGTTATATCCAAGCGTGACGCAGGAACAAGAGTTGACAGGTTTATTGAAAAGACCTTTGAGTCTGTTCCAAAGTCGCTTATGTATAAGGAAATAAGAAAAAAGAATATTAAAGTTAATAAAAAGCGCTGCACAAATGACCAAAAGCTTAATGAGGGCGATTTACTTGAACTTTATCTTAAGGACGACGTGCTGAAGTTAAAGGTCAAGCATCTCGATTTTATGAAAGCGTCAGACGAACTTGATATTGTTTATGAAGATGAAAATGTTATCATAATCAACAAAAAGGTTGGCATTTTGTGTCATCCCGACGGTAAGGAATATATTGATAACCTTGTTGCAAGGCTGAAAAAATATCTTTACAAAAAAGGGGAATGGTCGCCTGAAACGTCAAGTTTTACTCCGTCACTTGCTAACAGGATTGACAGAAATACAGGTGGTCTTGTGCTTGGTGCTAAAAATCTTGAAGCACTTAAAATTCTCAATGCAAAGATTAAATCAAGAGAGATTGAAAAGTATTACTTAACCGTGGTTTACGGTAAAATGCCGAAAAGTGAGGAAACATTGACTGCATTTCTTACTAAAGACGAGAGGAAAAATCTTGTCAAGGTAACAGATAATCAGGTTGAAGGCTCTAAAAAAATTATTACCAAATATAAGGTGCTTGATTATTATGACGATGCATCCCTTCTTGAAATTGAACTTTTAACAGGAAGAACTCACCAAATCAGGGCGCATCTTGCGCATATCGGTCATCCTCTTTACGGCGACGGTAAATACGGCAGGGAAGAGGGCAGATACCGTCAGGCGCTTTACAGCTATAAGCTTAAATTTGCATTTGATGACGATAATTTGCTGTCCTATTTGAGCGGCAGGGTGTTTCAGGCAAGGGATATCAAACTGCTCGATGATTATAAGGAGAAAAAATTCAAATGAAAAATAAATTATATCGCATAATTTCACCCGTTACGCTTTTGGTGGTTTTGGCACTTGACGCAGCCACTGTAGCTTATGCCGTTTTCGCTGTTAAAAAGCTTATCCAAAATGTGAGCGTTTACTCCGTTCTTTTTGCGATTATTGACCTTTTTGCAATAGTCGTTGCCGTACTTGTTAGCAAATATGTTGTAAGTCAAGGAATTGTTTTTGGAGATGAAACGTTTGAATTTACCGCTCATGATGAAAACAATGTGTTTAATTATGATGATGTTGAAAATATTAAAATTCATAAAGACACAAAGGCAAGCCTTAAAAAGAATTTTAATGACAGGCAGTCGCAGGTTATAATTACTCTTAAAAACGGCGGGGTTGTTACAGTTGATATTGGACTTACTTCAATGAAAAAGCTTAAAAAAATAGAAAATGAAATTAATTCCCACCTAAATTAAACGTAGATAAAATTGTATAGCAACAGAAACTTGTATAGTATTAATAATAATTTTCAAGTTTACTGTTGCTTTTTTGTTTATAAATTGGTATTATATATACATTATATCAAAAACGGCTTAGCCCGTTTAGTAAGGGAGAGAAATTTATGGGCGAAAAACGCACCTATACGGGTAAGGAACTTGGCGGCTATCTTGTAGGTATGTTCGGACAGAACTTAATTTACAATATTGTTGCGACAGGTCTTTACTTCTACTTTCAAAACGTAATCTGTTTGCCGGCTATGGCGCTCGGCTGGATTATGACAATCGCAAGAATCTGGGATGCTATTAACGACCCTATGATGGGTACAATCGTTGATAAGACTAAGACAAAATGGGGTAAATGCAGACCTTACCTTATTATTTTTCCGGGTATCATCGGAGTAGTAACAATTTTAACATTCATCAACGGTAACTATGCAACTGCAAGCTCAACGGCTCAAAAGGTACTCATTGTCGCTTGGGCAGCTATTTCATATATCGCTTGGGGTATGTGTTTCACCGTTTGCGATATTCCTCTTTGGGGTATCACTTCTCTTATGACAGAGGATGAAAACGACAGAGGCAAAATCCTCAGCCTTGCACGTATGGTAGCAGGTGTCGGCGGTATCGGTGTTCTCGTTGTTCAAATTGCGCAGGCTCTCGGCACTGCTTTTGTTAACAAGATTGATAAGAATGCCGCAGATTATGATACTCTCGTTCAAAAGGCAAACCAAAAGGGCTTTATCGTAACAGTAATTATTATGACTGTTATTGCGTCTGTTCTTTTTGAATTTGCAGGACTTTGCACAAGAGAAAAAGTTGAAAAGAGCGAGAGAAGTTACACATTCAAGGAAAACTTCCAAATTATGTTTAGAAATAAGCCTTTCAGGCAGATTCTTATTTCAGGCATTTTGAGAAGCCCTATCCAGCTTCTTATGATTGTTGCAATGACACTTGTTACATATTATTATGCAAACGGTAATATTATGAATATCCTCAAAACCGACGCCACAGGTAAGATTGCGGGAATTAATTTCCAAATCCTTATCGGTCTTGGTTGTGTTGCGGCAGGTCTTTTTGTGGGTCAGTTCGTTGCAATGGGCGTTACCCCTCTTATTATTAAGAAGGTTGAAAAGAAAACACTTTATAATATTTATTCAATCGCAGGCGCTGTTCCTTTTGCACTTATTTTTGTGTTCTTTAAGGTTTCAGGCGGTGACTTAACTTCTACATTCTGGTCAATCATTATTGGCGTATGTATGCTTATTGCAAGTGCTTCATTCGGCGGTATCAACGTTCTTCAATCAGTAATGATTGCAGACTGCGTTGACTATGAGGAATATCATAACGGCGTTCGTACAGACGGCGTATTCTTCTCAGGCCAGAGCTTTATCACAAAACTTGCAGCAGGTATTTCAACTATCATTTCATCTGCTGTTTATGCAGCAGTAGGCTACAGCGGTGCTAACGTTGATAAGCTTAACCGTGCAATTGAAAAGGGCGCAAGCTTCATCACTTACGATGGCGGCACAGGCGCAGGTAAATACGCTGAGGCTATGTTCTTCCTCATTTCTATTCCGCCTGCAATCGGTATGCTTCTTTCAGCTATTCCTACTCTTAAATATGCAATGACAGATAAGGAACATAATGAAATCCTTAAGTCACTTGTTGATAAGAGAAATGCACAAACAAAATAAAATTTACCTTTTTGCCTCCCTTGCAAAGGGTGCGGGTCTCCGGTGGAGACCTCTGCACTTTAGTGCAGAAGCACCGACCGAGCCGGGAGGCGAGACGGTGGGTGCAACTTGTTGCACTCGGAGGGATTGTTAAAACGGCAAGGATGTCAATCTTTGCTGTTTTATTTTTATTGAATAATTCTATTTTATAATGTATAATATAATCAATATATTTTAATTCTAAGGGGTAAATTATGATTAAAACATTAAACGGTGAGTGGCTTTTTAAAGCGACAGACCAAAACGAATGGAAAAAAGCAACAGTTCCGGGCTGTAACTTTCTTGATTTAATGAGTTGCGGCGACATTTACGACCCTTTTATTTCTACATACGAAAAGGACGTTTATTTTGTTGGGGAAAAGGATTGGGAATATAAAAGAACATTTGAAATAAGTGAAGCGGATTTTGAATGTGACGATGTGCTTTTGAATTGTAAAATGCTTGATACGATTTGCGAAGTTTACATAAATTCACAGCTTCTTTTTGCAGGCGATAACTGTTTTGTCGCTTATTCAAAAAGTGTGAAATCGCTTATTAATGTTGGCGAAAATGAAATAAGAATTGTTTTTAAATCGCCTGTAAATTATGTGTCGGATAAATATAAAAAATGCCCTACTCCGGTGAACTCTAACGGTCAAAATGGTATTGTTCATATCCGTAAGCCGCAATCGCATTTCGGCTGGGATTGGGGTCCGGTTTTGCCGCTTTCCGGTATCACTAAAGATATTGAACTTCAATTTGTAAATACTGCAAAAATTGATTATCTTGCCGTAACGCAAAGGCTTGATGACGGCAAGGCAATTATCAATGCGAAAGCCGACGTGACCTCATTTGGTAATTATGATAGCGAAATAAAGGTGATTTGCCCTGACGGTTCTGTCCTTACTCAAATGGGAAACAGTGCCCAATTTGTTATTGAAAATCCTGAACTTTGGTGGACGTATGAGCTGTCTGCAAACAAAAAACAACCGCTTTATACCGTATCTATAACTCTTAAAGCGGGTGAAAAAGTATTAGATGAGCAAAGTAAAAGGCTTGGATTAAGAACTATTGAACTTAACCGAGAAATTGATAAATACGGCAGGAATTTTCAATTTGTGTTAAACGGAGTTCCGCTTTTTATTAAAGGCTCCAATTATATTCCGCCTGACAGTTTTATTACCCGATTTGATAAGAAAAAGCTTGATTATATGCTCGATGCCGTTCAGTTTTCTAATATGAATATGATTAGAATTTGGGGTGGCGGATATTACGAAAGCGATGAATTTTATGATGCCTGCGACGAACGTGGTATTCTTGTTTGGCAGGATTTTCAGTTCGCTTGCCAGGCGTATCCGTTTTTTGATGATGACTTCCTTTCAAATGTAAAAAGAGAGGTAGAATATAATGTCAAAAGGCTTTGCCATCATCCGTCTCTTGCCGTTTGGAACGGTAATAATGAGATTGAGGATATGCACATGGCTTGGGTTTATATGACTAAGTATGTTGACTGGACCGAAAAGTTTTTCTATCATATTCTTGAAAATGAAATAAGAAAATATGATAATTCAACTCCGTATACTCCTACATCTCCTGTCGGCGAAAAGCATAATTACGGAGTGGGCAGTGATAATGTCGGCGATACTCATTTGTGGGCGGTTTGGCATGGCTTAAAGCCTATGAATTATTATCGTAAGCGCCTTACTCGTTTTTGCAGTGAATTTGGATTTGAAAGCTTGCCTGATATGAAAACAATTGACATTTTTGCAGAGCATAAAGGCAATTATTCGCTTGATGATGAAGTGTTTAATGCTCACCAAAAATGTGAAAACGGTAATGATAAAATGGTTTATTATGTAGCTTCTCGTTTTAATTTGCCTAAGAAATTTAAGGATATGGTTTATCTTTCTCAGGTTACGCAAAACGAGTGCATAGCCGACGCAACAGAGCATTGGAGAAGAAATAAAGGAAGATGCAACGGCTCAATGTATTGGCAGTTAAACGATTGTTGGGGCGTTTGCTCGTGGTCGAGTATTGACTATTACGGCAACTACAAGGCTCTTCAATATGGCGCAAGGCATTTTAACGCACCTTTGAGTGTTTCGATTGAGGATACAAAGGATTATGTTAAAATTTATGCGCTTAATGATTTGAATACTCCTCAGGATATAGCCGTGTCTTATGAAATTTTTGATTTTGTAAGTTCTACTAAAGAGGCGGACGAAAAGCAGATTACGATTGATAAAGTTAAAAATGAATGTGTTTTTGACCTTGACGTTAAAGAACTTTCAAAAACATACGACTTGAAGCGTACAGGTATTGCCGTAAGGCTTATTAAAAACGGCGAAGTTTTACAGCAAAAGACAGTCCTTTTTGATAAAGAAAAGAAACTTTCGCTTCCCAAAGCAAAGCTTAAAACAAAAATTGAAATAGGGGAGAATGAACTTAAAATTACGGTTAAAAGTGACGCTTTCGCCCGTCTTGTCAAGCTTGAAAGCAGTAAATCTGTTTTGCCTTTCAGTGACAATTTCTTTGACCTTTTGCCTAACGAGAGCAAAACCGTAACTATTCAAAAAGATGAAAGTATGACCTTGCGTGAGCTTGCCGAGAGTATATCCGTTTATAGCCTTTCGGATGTTAAATTCAGCCGTGATAAGCTTGACACTCTTTTAAAGCAGGCTAAGGTTTTCCTTTCACCGGTTAATATTTCAAATGCAATTTATCACGGTAAAATTGCAAAAGACGTTAAACTTTCGGTTTAACAGTTATATATAAATATATATAAAAGCAGCTAATCGTTAATGATTAGCTGCTTTAGACTGTCGATAAAGTGGCTAAAACGCGCCGTGTTATAAAACGAAATTCCATTCGGGGTCCCCGACAAATTGAAAATTTGGT
>ERZ827168.809-NODE-809-length-47873-cov-5.015956_pt1 | contig 47873 bp, 42 predicted proteins | sample MGYA00519868_ERZ827168 | MGnify/ENA primary metagenome ERZ827168 (study PRJEB31778, sample SAMEA3449271) | human gut metagenome | biome: human gut; feature: human-associated habitat; material: faeces | place: United Kingdom | collected 2010/2012 ...
TCTAAAAAAGATAATATTATTGTAGAAGACAATATTAATATTAATAAATAAATAACATAACTTTTAATTTTGATATTTTTCAATTTTATATCCAATTCCCCACACCACCTTTAAATACTTTGGTTCCTTAGGATTAATTTCAATTTTTTCTCTAATCCTTCTTATATGAACAGCTACCGTATTTTCTGCATTATAACTTGGCTCATTCCATACTCTTTCATAAATTTCATCTATAGAAAATACCCTACCTGAATTTTTTAATAATAACTCCAGTATCCCTAACTCTGTAGCTGTAAGCTTTATGCTCTGTCCATCAACCAATACCTCTTTAGTTTCACTATTTAAAGATAATCCACCATTAATTATTACATTATTACTTTCCTCTTCTTTCTTCTTATTGTACTCTCCAAAAATAGTATATCTTCTAAGTTGTGATTTAACTCTTGCAATTAGCTCCAATGGATTAAATGGTTTAGTTATATAATCATCCGCTCCCATATTAAGACCTAATATCTTATCACTATCTTCCGATTTAGCAGATATTAATATTATAGGAATATTCTTTTCTTCTCTTATTTTCATTGTGGTTCTAAGACCGTCCATCTTAGGCATCATTACATCCATTAATATAAGATGAATTTCCTTTTCCATTAAAGCTTCTATTGCCTCTATCCCATCATAAGCTTTTATAACATTAATCCCTTCATTTCTTAAATATATATCTATTGCATCAACTATTTTTTGTAGTTCATCTGTCATAATAACAATATCAGATGCCTCAATAGCTGAACTTGATCCTATTCCTCCCATTGATATTCCTATGTCTGCTCTAGCTAAAACAGGGCTATCATTTATTCCATCACCTACATAAGCAACTTTTCTTTTATCTTTATTATTTGTTAATACTTTTTCTAATTCATTATATTTATCTTGTGGTAACATCTCTGATTTTACTTCGTCGATTCCTACTTGTTTTGCTATTTTTAAAGCTACTTGTTTTTTATCTCCTGTTAACATTTTTGTTTTTATCTTGTTCTTTGAAAGTATTTGCATTGTTTGTTTTGCGTCTTTTTTTACTTCATCAGTTAATACTATATTTCCAGCAACTTTATCATCTACTTTAAGATATAGTGTTGTTCCTTCACTTTCTTTTAATTTTCCATCTAATCCTACAAAATTAGCATTTCCTATTTTTACTTCTTTTTCTTTGTAATTGTATTTAATTCCCTTTCCTGAAATTTCTTCAAAGTTTAGAACTTCTGATGTGTCAATTTCTTTTTTTGCTTCTTTTACAATAGATTTTGCAATAGGATGATTTGAAAAACTTTCTCCCATAACAAAGTATTCTAGTATTTTTTCTTTATCATATTTTTCATCTAAAGAATGTATTTCTGAAACTTTGAAATTTCCTGTTGTTATTGTTCCTGTTTTATCAAAAATTATTTCTTTTATGTCTTTTATTCCATCTAAGTAGTCACTACCTTTTATTAATATTCCTTTTTTAGATGCTTTTCCTATTCCACTAAAATAACTAAGTGGAACTGATATAGCAATTGAGCATGGACATGATATTACTAAAAATATTAAAGCTTTATAAATACTTTGACTATATGTTACATTTTTAAATAACATTGGCATAAATATTGCTACTAATACTGCCAAGCCAAGTACAATTGGTGTATATATTTTAGCAGCTTTTGAAACAAAAGTCTCTGTTTTTGCTTTTTTATCTGTTGCATTTTCTACTAGATTTAAAATTTGGCTAACTGTACTATTTTCATAAGTTTTTTCAACTTTTACTTCTAATAGTCCTTGAACATTAATTCCTCCAGATAAAACTTTTGAATTCTTTTCTACTTTTATTAAAGCACTTTCACCTGTTAATGCTGAATTATCAATTTCAGCTTCTCCACTTATTACTTCTCCATCTAATGGTATCTTTTCACCTGTTTTTATTAAAATAATGTCACCTATTTTTACTTCTTCTGGAGTTACCTTGTTAACTTCTTCTCCATTTTTTAAGTTGGCATATTCTGGTTTAATATCCATTAAATCTGAGATTGATTTTCTAGTTTTATTTACAGCTCTTGCTTCTAAAATCTTTCCAATTTCATATAAAACAATAACCATTACACCTTCCATAGATTTACCCACTAAGCAAGCTCCTATAACAGATATTGTTATTAGTGTATTTTCATCTAATACTTTGTTTTTGAATACTTGAGTAAATGCTTTTTTAGCTGTTTTTGAAAGTAATATAATAAGTGAAATTATTGTTGTTATTATTACAAAATTACTAAAAATAGATACATATGCTCCTAATACATAAATTATAACACCTATTATTAATCTGAATATATCTGAATTGTTACGTTCTGAGTTTTCTGTGATTTTTTCTTTTTCATCTATTACATTTACTTCTGGTTCTAAACTATGTACTATTTGTGTTATTTCTTGTTTTACATTATCTTCTTTATCTGTTTGAAATGATAATTTTAAAGTTGAAAAATTAACATTAACTTGTTCATATCCTTTTGTGTTTGCTATTTTGTCTTCTATCTTTTTTGCGCAATTTGCACAATCTAATCCTTCTAAAATATATTTATAACTCTTCAATATGTTCACGTCCCTTCTTTACAATTTCTATAATATGATCATCATCTAAACTATAATATACTTCTTTTCCTTCTTTTCTGAATTTTACTAGTTTAGATTGTTTTAAAACTCTTAATTGATGCGAAATTGCTGATTGTGTTGTTCCTACTATTTTAGCAATATCACAAACGCAAAGTTCTTTTTCCATCAATGCATATATAATTTTCATTCTAGTAGAATCTGCAAATACCTTAAAAAATTCTGCTAAATCATAAATTAATTCATCTTTTGGCATAATATATCTCCCTTCATTTGTTTTTCATATATAAACATATGAGTATGTGTTCATATATTCATAATATGTCTTATTTCTTTTTTTGTCAACATTTTTTAAATTATTTTTTATTTCATTTTTATTACAATATTTTATTTCTATTTAATTGCAACTTATGTAACTTTTGTCGATTTTATTCATATACTGTATTAAAAGGAGGAAATAAAAAATGTTTAGAAGAAAATGTTATTGTATGAATAACAGTTATAATAACTCATGTGAATTACAAAAAGATATTATAGAAGATAAATGTAATAATGTTGTTTCATATGCAGATCAATATGATAGCTGTGATTGTGGTTTTGATGAAGAATATAGTGTTTTCCCTGAAAATCCAATGTTAGCACAAAGTTATGTACCTTTTCAATATATGGATAAAACTTTTAAACCTTGTGTTGGTTTAAAAATGGGTACTATATTCCCTGAATTAGTTAGCCCTTATGTTCCATGTCAAAGTATGGAAGAAATTAACTATATAAGAAAAACTAATGAAATTGGAAAGGGGTGCAATAAATGTCAATAAACGAAGATAGAAACTGTGGCTGTAATAATACAGAAAATGCTGTATCAGCTAACAATATGAATATAAATTACAGTTGTGAATGTCAAAAAGAAAGAACTGTTGATTGTGAAGAAAGAAGAGAAATGATGCAAGAAATCAGATGTTGTGAATTTGCAATAACTGAACTTGCTTTATATTTAGATACTCATCCAGATGATGAAAAAGCTCTTTGTTTACACAGAAAATATTGTAAACAAGCAAAAGATTTAAAAGACAAATATCAAAAAGTTTATGGACCTCTTACCATTAATTACCCTTGTAACAAGTGGAGATGGTTGGAAGAACCATGGCCTTGGGAAAGGGGGAATTTTTAAATGTGGACTTATAATAAAATGTTAGAATATCCTATTAATATAAAATGTACTGACCCCAGACTTGCAAAAGTAATCATATCTCAATATGGTGGACCTGATGGAGAGTTAGCTGCTTCTTTAAGATATTTATCTCAGAGATTTGGAATGCCGGACCAAAAAGCAAAAGCTATATTAAATGATATAGGTACAGAAGAATTAGCACACTTAGAAATGGTTGGAACAATTGTACACCAATTAACAAAAAATGCGTCAATAGAAGAAATTGAAAAAGCAGGATTAAGTGCATATTATACAGATCATGGGGTAGATGTTTATCCACAATCTGCAGCGGGTGTACCATTTAGTGCAAATTGTTTGGCATGTAAAGGAGATCCAATAGCAAATTTACAAGAAAATTTAGCTGCAGAACAAAAAGCTAGGGCAACATATGAAAAATTAATAGATTTATGTAGAGATAATCCAGATGTATTAGATCCTTTAAAATTCTTAAGAGAAAGAGAAATAGTTCATTTCCAAAGATTTGGAGAAGCACTTCGTGGAGTTCAAGATAAGTTAGCAGAAAAGAAATTTTATATGAATAATTGTAAATAAAATTAAAGCAAGAGGAAAGTTGATATTCCTCTTGTTTTTTTATTATATTAATATTAAAATAATGGTGATAAAATTTGATTATAAGGATAATATAGTAATATAAAGATTAAGAAAGGAAAATATGAATACAAGAAAATTAATTGAGAAGTATAAAAAAATAGAAAAATTATTTATTAATATGGAAAAAGATCATATAGGTGAATCATGTGCTCAGTGTGCATATTATACAATATTATCTTTTATACCATTTATAATTTTGCTAATAACATTAATTCAATATACAGGATTAGAACCTCAAACTTTATTTGATGTTATATCAAAAATAATACCATCAAGTATGAGTGAAATGGTCTTAAATATAGTACAAGAAATATACTCAAAATCAATAGGAACAATTTCTATTTCCATTATAGTTACTATATGGTCAGCAGGAAAAGGCTTATTTGCTTTAACAAAAGGTTTACAAACAGTTTACCATACTAGTGAAGAAAAAACAGCATCTTATATTTATTTAAGAATAAAAGCTTTGGTAGAAACAATAATATTTATTTTTTTAATAGTATTTGGATTAACAATTTTGGTATTTGGAGATAGTTTAAGAAACATTATACATGAAAGATTTGGAGGATTTGAAAACTATAATACATTATCAGTTATAATAACTAATTGTGGAATTATTTTTGCAACATTTATAGTTTTCTTACTATTATATAAATTTATGCCAAAACATAAAGTTACATTTAAAAGTCAAGTTTTAGGAGCAATATTTGGTGCAATAGCTCTTAATGTTGCTTCATTTGTATTTTCTAAATATTTATATATATTTAAAGGATTTTCTTTAACATATGGAAGTTTAACAACATTAATGCTTATTATGATGTGGACATATTCTTGTTTTTATACTGTATTTTTAGGCGCAGAATTTAATAAAATGATAAAAAATAAAAGAAACATTTAAAAGTTGTCAATGGGGACGTAGTTTTTTGACAACTTTAATTTTAAAGATGTAAGACACAAAATTGAATATTGTTGACAATACAACTATTGCAGGTGTAAAATTTATAAGCAAAATTATAAGAAATATATGAAAGAGGAATAAAATGTTAAATCAATTTTCAAGAACAGAATTATTAATAGGAAAAGAAGGAATAGATAAATTAAAAAATTCAAAAGTTGCAGTATTCGGAATAGGTGGAGTAGGCTCATTTGTTGTAGAAGGATTAGTTAGAGCTGGAGTAGAAAACTTTGTGCTAATTGATGATGATAAAGTTTGCTTGACAAATTTAAATAGACAAATAATTGCAACAAGGAAAACAATAGGAAAGTATAAAGTTGATGTAATGAAAGAAAGAATATTAGAAATAAATCCAAATGCTAATGTTGAAACACATCAAGAGTTTTATATGCCAAATTCAGAAAGTAATATAATAAATAATGAATTATCTTATGTTGTTGATTGCGTAGATACAGTTACTGCTAAGATTGAAATAATAACACAATGTAAAAAATTAAATATTCCTGTAATATCAGCTATGGGAACAGGAAATAAATTAGATCCATCAAGATTTGAAATTACAGATATTTATAAAACAAATATCTGCCCATTAGCTAAAGTGATGAGAAAAGAATTAAGAAAAAGAAATATAGATAGTTTAAAGGTTATTTATTCAGAAGAAGAGCCAATAAAACCAGATGAAACATTAGAATGTAGTTGTAAAACAAATTGCATTTGTCCTCCTGGAACAAAAAGAAAGTGTGCAGAAAGAAATCAAGTGCCAGGAAGTATATCATTTGTTCCTTCTGTTGCTGGATTAATGATTGCCGGAGAAGTTGTAAAAGATATAATAAACAAGGAGGAAAAATGTTAGAATTAAAAAACATTAAAAAAAGTTATAAAATTGGTGATATAGAAACAAAAGCTTTAGACGATGTAAGTGCATCTTTTAGAGAAAAAGAATTTGTATCTATTTTAGGACCAAGTGGATCAGGAAAAAGTACTTGCCTTAACATAATTGGAGGACTAGATAGATATGATTCAGGTGATTTAATTATAAAAGGAAAGAAAACGAAAGACTTTAAAGATAAAGATTGGGATGCATATAGAAATAATTCAATAGGTTTTATATTTCAAAATTATAATTTAATATCACATATTAGTATTGTAGCAAATGTTGAATTGGGTATGACTTTAAGTGGAGTTAAATCAAAAGAAAAAAAGAAAAGAGCGATAGAAGTTCTAGAAAAAGTTGGATTAAAAGAACATATACATAAAAAGCCAAATCAATTATCTGGTGGGCAAATGCAAAGAGTTGCAATAGCAAGAGCTTTAGTAAATGACCCTGAAATTCTTTTGTGTGATGAACCAACAGGTGCATTAGATACGGTTACAAGTATACAAATAATGGACTTAATAAAAGAAATATCTAAAGATAAACTAGTTATTATGGTTACACACAATCCAGAATTGGCACAAAAATATTCAGATAGAATTATAGAATTTAAAGATGGAAAAATTTTATCAGATTCAAATCCAAATAATGAAGAGGATAAAAAACAAGAGTTTAAGTTAAAGAAAACAAGTATGAATTTTTTTACTGCACTTAATTTATCTTTTAATAATATAAGAACTAAAAAGGGTAGAACATTTTTAACTGCATTTGCATCAAGTATAGGAATTATTGGAATAGCGGTAATATTAAGTTTGTCAACTGGCTTTCAAACAAAAATAGATGGATATATAAAAGATACAATGGATCAATTTCCTATAATTATAAATCAATCATCAATGGAAATGGATGAAGAGCAAATGACTGATACTCAAAATGAGATGTCAGAATTAGTTAAAGGAACTAGAGAATATGCAGATACTGATGAAATGTATTTATATGATACTAGTTTAACAAGTAAAATGCATGTTAATAAATTGACTGATGAATATATGGAATATTTAGCAAAAACAGATAAAGAAATATGTAATACAATTGGATATATTGGATTAGCTTCTCCCAATTTGGTAAGAAAAGATGGAGATAAAATAATACCTGTAAAAGTAGAAGGTGGAGTAAATCAATCAGCAAGTACAGACAGTAGAGGGATGACTTCTATAAATGCAACAACATATCCAAAAATGTTAGATGAGAATAGAAATTACCTAAAAGAATATTATGATGTTTTAGAAGGAGAGTATCCAACTGAACCTACAGATGTAGTTTTAGTGGTTGATTATAAAAATAGAATATCAATAGATACAATGAAAAATTTAGGATATGATACTGAAAATATGAAAACCATGAAATTTAAGGATATTGTTGGAACAGAACTTAAATTAGTTGATAATAATGACTATTATGCTAAAACTAAATATGGTACTTATACTTTTAATACTGATTATGAAAAAATGTATAATTCAAAAAATTCAATTACATTAAAAATTTCTGCAGTTATTAGAGCTAAAGAAAGTGTAAAAATATCATTATTAGCAGATGGAATTGCATATAGTAGTAAATTAAATGATATAATAGAGGAACGTGCTAGAAATTCAGATATAGTTAAGGATCAAAAAGAAGTAAATTATAATATTTTAACAAAACAAGATTTTGAAAACGAAGCTTATAAAGATCAAATGGTATCATATTTGGGAGGAAGTGATATTCCATTATTTGCGATTTTATATCCGACTTCTTTTGATAATAAAAATAAATTATGTGAGTATTTGGATAAATATAATGAAGGGAAAATAGATGATGATAAAATTATTTATCAAGATTTATCTGAAACAATTACTAAAATGACATCAGGAATAATGGATGGTATAACTGTTGTATTAATAGCATTTGCTGCAATATCATTAATTGTAAGCTTAATAATGATTTGTATAATAACGTATACATCAGTTTTAGAAAGAACCAAAGAAATTGGAATATTAAAAGCATTAGGTGCTAGAAAGAAAGATATTACAAGAGTATTTAATGCAGAAACATTTATACTTGGAATTTTTTCGGGCGCATTAGGAATAGGAATAGCATATTTACTTACAATTCCTATTAATAAAGTTATTTTTAAGATGACAGAATTAGAAAATGTTGCAAATTTACAAATAAATCACGCTGTAATTTTAGTTTTGATAAGTACTATAATTACAATGATTGGTGGATGGATTCCAGCAAAAATTGCTGCTAAAAAAGACGCAGTTGATGCTTTAAGGACAGAGTAAATTGTGAAGAATTAATAAAATTCTGAAAAGAGTTAACTAAAACTTGTTAACTCTTTTATCTTGTATAGAAAAGTTTTAGTAAATATTTTGCAAAAATACTAAAAAGTGGTTGACATTCATTGTTGCAATGTGTTAAAATAAATAACTGTAATCCGCTTAGTCAAGGTACATAAAAGTCAATTAAGTTTGTCTACCTTTTTTAAGGATTAGCGAGTATACGAATAAGGAGGTGCATTTTAAATGTACGCAATAATCGAAAGTTGTGGAAAACAATACAAAGTAGCAGAAGGTGATGTTGTATTTTTCGAAAAATTAGATACAGAAGAAGGTAAAAAAGTAACTTTTTCAAACGTTGTTTTAGTATCTGATGGAGAAAAAGTACAAGTAGGAAGTCCTTATGTTAAAGGTGTAAAAGTTGAAGGTAAAGTAGTTTCACATGGTAAAGGTAAAAAAATCATTGTTTTCAAAATGAAAGCTAAAAAGAACTACAGAAGAAAACAAGGACATAGACAACCATACACAAAAGTTGAAATTACATCTATAAAAACAGCAGCAAAAAAAGCAACAAAGACAGAAGAAACAGCTGAAAAAGCTGAAGCTTAATTAAATTAAAATTTATTTGTAGAAGATATATACAAAAACCGAAGGGAGTGAGATTAAATGGCTCATAAAAAAGGTCAAGGTAGTAGTCATAACGGTAGAGAGAGTGAATCTAAAAGACTTGGTGTAAAAAGAGCAGATGGACAATTTGTTCTTGCTGGTAATATATTAATGAGACAAAGAGGAACAAAATTACATCCAGGAAATAATGTAGGAAAAGGTAGCGATGATACATTATATGCATTAGTAGATGGTATTGTTAAATTTGAAAGAAAAGGTAGAGATAAAAAACAAGTTAGTGTTTATCCAGTAGAAGCAGTAGAAACAGCAAAGAAAGAAGTGGCTGAAAAAGAAGTTAAAGAAAAAACTGCAACAAAAAAGACTACAAAAAAAGAAACTGTTAAAGAAGCATAATAATAAAAAAGAAGTATTTCTAAAAGAACTACTTCTTTTTTTGTTTATAACAAATATTACAAAAGTATTACACGTATATTACAAAAATATTACTTTTTAAAAAATTAAAACTAAAATATTGTAAAAAAAAATTATTTATTATATAATTTATATCAAAATATTTTTTTAAAAGGGGTAATATTATGAAAAAAACAAAAATGTTATTAGGTTTATTAATTTTTATTGCAAGTATAATTGTATCAAGTAATGTATTTGCTACAACTAAAATAACTTCAAATGATATGACAGATAGTTTTACACTAGGTGATTCAAAACTTAATTATTCATGTATAGAAAAAACAAAAACTGCAAAAGTTACATCTGGAAAAATAAAAGTAGGTGATGATATAAAGAATGCTTATTATCAAATTGTAAATCTTTCAAAGGCAGATTTTGAAACTGTAGACAAAAATTTAAGTACGCTGAATAAATGTTATAATAATTATAGTTCAAGTGATACTGAAGAAAATAGAAATGCGTATTTGAAAGCAAGAGAAAATTATATAAAAAGCTTACCAGACTTTGAAGATAATAAATGGACTGAGACGGATGGAAATCTTAACGGTGCAATAGTTAATCTTGCTTCAGATAACAATGTTTATTTTGTTCTTTGGTTAAAAGGTTTAACTAATGATAATAAAACTGTATATTCGGCAATTTTATATAAAACAATAAATGCAATAACTTCTACAACAGATAACAGCTCTTCTAATACAACAAATAATACAGAGAGTACTGATTTTTCAAATGTGAAAATTAGCTTTAAAAATACAGGGGCTAAATCATTTGTTAATTATTCGTTAAAATTTGAAAATGTAACATTTAAAGATAAAGAATATTTTGTATATCTATCACATAATAAAACAAAACCAGAAATAAAAAATGATGCAACAGGAAAACCTAGCAATGCAGATGGAACAATAATTTCTGCAACAGGAAAAAATAATGCAATATATTCTGATGAAAAACTACATAAAGTGTTAGAAGAATATGGAGATATTTATGTTTCTGTTGTTGAATATGATGCAAAAACTAAAAAAGAAGAAATGGTTTTAACTTCTAAAAAAGTTACAAGACCAAGTTTAAATTCATTAGGACAAAGACTAAAAATATATATGTTTGCTGATGAAACATCATTTTTTGTATATGATAACAAGTATGATGGTATAGAAAGAAATGTAAAATTAAAAGTTGGAAAGGTTACTGATAATTCAATATTAAAATCTATAAAAAATGGCGATGCTGACTGTTTGAACAAATTAAATGAATATGCAAAAAAAGATAATGGAATATATAGTAAAACATTTAAAATTTCAAAAAATACAAATAATTTAGGTGCATTTACACAAGATATGAAATTAAAAAATAAAGAATATTATTATGTGTATACATATTTAGAAGATGAAAATAATAAATATGTTGGAATAGAAGATATTTCACTATGTCAGGCTTTATCTACATCAAAAGGTTATACATTAATAGATTATCTATCAGATCAATTTAAATGGAATATTTCAGATAATAAAAGTAATAATGCAAAAGATAATACAACAGCTAATAAAATAATACCTTTTACAGGAACTAGTATTACATTAATAATGTCTGTAATATTTCTATTAGCTGTAACTATAACTTGTTATATCAAAAACAAAAAATATAAAGACATAAAATAATATATAAAACAACTCTATAAATGGAGTTGTTTTTATTTTTTAAATATAGTATAATAGTATAGAATTTTAAGAGGTGAAAATTATGAATAAAAAAAGAATTTTAACTGGAGATAGACCAACAGGAAGATTACATATTGGACATTATTTTGGATCACTTCAAAATAGAGTAAAATTACAAGATGATGAGAATTATGATCAATTTATATTAATAGCAGATGTTCAGGCATTAACAGATAATTTTAATAATCCAGAAAAGGTAAGAAAAAATGTAAGAGAAGTTGCAATGGATTATTTATCAGTAGGGATAGATCCAGAGAAAACAACTATATATATACAATCAATGATACCAGAAGTTGCAGAACTTACTGTGTTTTATTCTAACTTAGTAACAATTGCAAGACTTCAAAGAAACCCAACTGTAAAAACAGAAATTGCTCAAAAGAAGGATTTATTTGGAGAAAGTGTTACATATGGATTTTTAGGTTATCCAGTAAGTCAAGCGGCAGATATTACATGTTTTAATGGAGAATTAGTTCCAGTAGGAGAAGATCAATTACCTCTTATTGAACAATGTAGAGAAATAGTTAGAAAGTTTAATAGCATTTATGGAGATGTATTAAAAGAGCCACAAGCATTATTATCATCTGCAAAAAGAATAAAAGGTTTAGACGGAAATGAAAAAATGGGAAAATCATTAGGAAATGCAATATATTTATCAGATTCTGATGAAGAAATAACAAAAAAAGTAATGAGTGCAGTTACAGATCCAAATAGAATAAAAAAAGATGATTTAGGAAATCCGGATGTATGTATGGTTGCGTATTATCATAAATTATTTACAAATGCAGAAGATGTAAAAACTGTGTGTGAAGAATGTAAAGCTGGTAAAAGGGGTTGTGTTGCTTGTAAAAGACAATTAGCTCAAAATATAATAGATTTCTTAAAGCCTATAAAAGAAAAAAGAAAATATTATGAAGAAAGACCAGAATTAGTAGATGAAATACTATTGAAAGGAACAAAAAAAGCACAAGAAGAGGCTAAAAAAACAATGAAAAAAGTAAAAGAAGCAATGATGCTTAATTATTTTAAAGGAGAATAAAATGTTTACTGATTATACAAAAATATTTATAAAAGCTGGAGATGGTGGAAATGGTGCAACATCTTTTAGAAGAGAAAAATATGTTGCAGCAGGAGGACCAGATGGCGGAGATGGTGGAAGAGGTGGAAATATTTATTTTAAAGTAGATCCAGATTCTAACACACTAATAGATTTTAGATATAATAAAAAATTTAAAGCGGGAAATGGCGAAAATGGTAGTGGAAGTCATTGTAATGGAAAATATGGAGAAGATTTATATATAAAAGTGCCAATAGGTACTGTTGTTAAAGATGCAGAAACAGGAAAAGTTGTAGCAGATTTATCAAAAGAAGGACAAGTGGAATTAATATTAAATGGTGGAAGAGGTGGAAAAGGAAATTCTCATTTTGCTACTGCAACAAGACAAGCTCCTAGGTTTTCTCAAGATGGTGAAATTGGCGAAGAAAAAGAACTTATATTAGAACTTAAACTTTTAGCTGATGTAGGTTTATTAGGATTTCCAAATGTAGGAAAATCAACGTTTTTATCAATGACAACAGAAGCTAGACCTAAAATTGCAAATTATCATTTTACGACATTAGAGCCTAATTTAGGAGTTGTAAAAACAGATTTTGGTGATAGCTTCGTAATTGCTGATATTCCAGGAATTATCCAAGGAGCAAGTGAAGGTGTGGGGCTTGGTATACAATTTTTAAGACATGTTGAAAGAACAAGACTTTTATTACATGTTATTGATGTATCTGGAATAGAAGGAAGAAATCCGGTTCAAGATTTTTACGAAATAAATGAAGAATTGAAAAAGTATAGTGAAAAATTAAGTCAAAGAAAACAAATAATTGTTGCTAATAAAATAGATGTAATGCAAGATGATGCAGGATTAAAAGAACTAGAAAAATTGGCAAAAGAAAAGGATTTAGAGTTATTTAAAATTTCAGCTGTAACAGGAGAAGGAATAAAAGAATTAATAACTAGGGTTTGTGAAGTATTAAAAACACTTCCAAAAGAAGAATTAATAGATATTGAAGATAAAGTTGTATATACATTAGAAGATAAAGATCAAGAATGGAATATAAGAAAAGAAAAAGATGAGTATATAGTAGAAGGAAAAGCTATTGAAAGATTAATGGGAAGAGTTAATATTCAAGATAATGAATCTATGTATTATTTCCAAAAATGTATTAGAAATATGGGAATAGAACAAAGACTTAAAGAAATTGGTGTTAAAGAAGGAGATACAGTAAGATTTTTAGATTTCTATTTTGAATGGTATAACTAAATTAAAAAATAAATAAAAATGTTAGGCAAAATCAAATTTTTGTTTGACATTTTTTTGTTTGTGTGATATTATTTAAAAAAATAATAAATGGGAGTGATTTGTAATGCCAAGAAGTAAAACAGAAATAAATAAAAGAGAAAAAGCTATATTAAAATTTATAGAAAAACAAATAATGACAGATGGATATCCACCATCAGTTAGAGAAATTGGTAAAGCAGTAGGATTAAGTTCAACAGCAACAGTACATGGATATTTAGCAAAACTAGAAGAAAAAGGATATATTAAAAAAGAAGATAAAAAAGGAAGAACATTAAAACTACTAAAAGGTGGTTCAGGAGAACCATTAATGAAATCAAGTAAAGATTTTTATACACAAAAAGAATTAGTTGATGTTCCAATTATAGGAAAAATAACGGCTGGTGAACCTATATTAGCTGTTGAAAATGTTACAGACACATTCCCAATTCCAATAGATTTTGTAGGAAATTCAGAAAGTTTTATGCTTACAGTTAGAGGAGAAAGTATGATTGAAGCTGGAATATTAGATGGAGATTATATTTTAGTAAAAAAACAAAATACAGCAAGAAATGGTGAGATTGTTGTTGCATTAATAGGAGAAGAAGCAACAGTAAAAACATTTTATAAAGAAACAGATCATATTCGTTTACAACCAGAAAATTCTACAATGGATCCAATAATAGTTCCAACATGTGAAATACTTGGAAAAGTTGCTGGTGTATTTAGAAAAATGTAAAATAATTAAAAATTTAATTTATATAAAAACAGATAATTAGTTGATAATTATCTGTTTTTATGATAGTATACTTTTGAAAAAATATGATTGGAGAAAACGTATGAAAAAGAGTAATAAAATATTAAAAAAAGTATTAATAACAGTAGCTATACTAGTAATTATAGCAGGTATAGTTTTTGTTATAAGTAATTATATAAAAAATAAAGAAAAAAACATAACTAATTTAGTTATAAATAACAATAATATTACTTCAAAATTAAAAAAGAGTATAATAATAGAGGATGATGTTATATACTTATCAAAACAAGATATTCAAAACTTTTTTGATAAATATATATATGAAGATAAAGAAAATAATCAAATAATTACAACATCTGATAAAAAAACAGCTACAATTCAATATGATCAAAAAACAATAGAAATAAATGGCTCAAAAAAACAAATTACTGCAACAATAAAAAAAGTTGATGATACAATTTATTTGCCTATTTCGGAAATGCATGACGTATATGACATAGAAATAAATTATATAAAAGATTCTAATGTTATAACAATGGATTCATTAGATAGAGAACAAAAAAAAGCATATACATCAAAAAATGTTTCTATAAAGGCTAAGTCATCAAATTTTTCTAAAACAGTTGATAAAGTAAAAAAAGGGAATTGGCTTTTTTACATATCAACAGATGAAAAAGGATGGGCTAAAGTAAGAACAACAAAAGGAAAAGTTGGTTATGTAAAAGAAAATAAGCTTACAAATTTTGTTACAGTTAGAGATTCTATGGAAGAAGAAAAACAGATTTCTGGAAAAGTTAATTTGGTATGGGATTATTTTTCAGAATATGCAAAGGCTCCTGATAGAACAGGAACAAAAATTGATGGAATAAATGTTGTTTCACCTTCGTTTTTTTACATAGATAAAAATGGTAATTTTAAAGAAAATGTATCACAAAATGGCCAAGAGTATATAAAATGGGCAAAATCAAATGGATATAAAGTTTGGCCTATGGTTTCAAATTCTAATGCAGGACTTGAGATGACGTCTAAAATAATGAATAGCTATGAATCAAGAAAAAAATTAATAGAAGCAATTGTAAATGTTTGTGTTAAATATGACTTAGATGGTATCAATATAGATTTTGAAAATATGAAAAAAGAAGATGTTGATTTATATTCAAGATTTATAATAGAATTGACACCTAGAATTAAAGATATTGGATTAACAGTTTCTGTTGATGTAACAGCACCGGATGGAGCTGATAATTGGTCAATGTGTTTTGATAGAAATGTTATAGGAAATGTTGCTGATTATATAATTTTTATGGCTTATGATCAATATGGAGCTGGAAGTAATAAAGCAGGAACAACCGCAGGATATAATTGGGTTGAAACAAGTCTAAAAAAATTCGTAACAACAGAAGAAATAGATTCAAATAAAGTAATATTAGCAATTCCATTATATACTCGACTTTGGTCAGAAAAAGATGGAAAAGTTTTAAGCAAAGTTATAGATATGAAAGATATTGATAGTACTATTCCTGAAAATGTAGAAAGAAAATGGAATGATACATTAAAACAATATTATGTTGAATATAATGATTCTTTGTACACAAGAAAAATGTGGATTGAAGATAGTAAGTCATTAAAAGAAAAGTTATCATTAATAAAACAGTATAATCTTGGAGGCGTTGCATCTTGGGAAAAAGATAAAGAAACAGAAGGTGTATGGGAATTAATAAAAGATGCAATACAGTAATTTATGCAAAAACAAATAATAATAAGATAAAATATAGAAGAATTTATGGTTGAATTAATAACAATTATAAATTCTTTTTTTACGTTCTAAAAAAATAAAAATTTAATATAAATTAATAAAAAGGACAAGAAGGTGGTTTTTATTAATACATATTATATAATTGAAAATAACAATATTAAATTTATTGATAAGTTAAAATGTTTTACAAGAAAAGATAATAAAATTTTGGTAAACTTTGATTTAAATAAATTTAATATAAGAAAAACAAAAAAAATACTAAAAATATTAAATAAACATAGTGTGAAAAATGTAGTGTTAAGCAAAGAAACACAGAAAAATGAAATATTAATAAACTATTTAAATTCTAATAATGTTAATATTTTTAATGGTAGATGGCTTGAGAAATATTTAGCATACGAAATCATTAAATATATACTAGTTAAAAAGAACATAAAAAAAGAAGAAACTGAAATTGCGATATTGATAAATCAAATAGATGAAGTATCAACAGAAAATATTAAGTTATTTGCTAAGGAATTTAAAAGAGTAAATGTTGTAACTAATCATATAGAAAAATTAAAAAAAATAGAAGAAAATATATTTGATGAATTTGGAATTATGATAACAATTACTAATAATAAAAAAAAGAGTTTAAAAAATGCAAAAATAATTCTAAATATGGATTTTCCAGAAGAATTGATAAATAAATTTAATATTTATGATGAAGCCATTATTTTAAATTTAGACGGAAATGCAAAAATAAATAAAAAAAGATTTTCTGGATTAAATATAAACAATTATGAAATTGCTTTAAATGATGATGATTATTTATCTGAAGAATTTTATATTAGAGATATATTTGAATCTCAAATATATAAAAAAACAACATTTAAAAATATAAGAAAAGAAATTAAAGAAAAAGGAGTAAATATAGAACAATTAATAGGCGTTAATGGTTTGATAAAATTAAACTAAAAAAGAACAAAAAATGCTTTCTTTTTTTTATAAAATATACTATAATATATAAAGCATAAGTACAATTTTAAGTATATTAAAATAATAATTGTATTTAAGGAAGGAAATAAATAATATGGCGGACAAAAGAAGTAATAAAAAAACAAATAAAATAAAAGATAATAAAACAAAAAATGTTAATAGTAAAAATAAAAAAATAAAATTTAAAGATAAACATCCTAAAATATTATTAGCTATAAAACTTTTAATAATAATTATATTATTGTTATGTGTTATAGGTGCAGGAGTTTTAGTAGGAATATTTTTTGGACTTTTTGGCGATGATTTCGAAATTTCTAAAGATGAATTGATAATTTCAGCTTCAAATTCTGTAGTTGTTGATCAAGATGGAAATGTAATTGCAGATTTAAGTGGAGACGAAAAAAGAAAAATAATATCAATATCAGAAATGCCGGAATATTTACCTAAGGCATATGTTGCAATAGAAGACGAAAGATTTTATAAACATAGTGGTGTTGATATAAAAAGAACAGGTGCTGCAATATTAAATTTTGTTGTAAAAAGAGATTCATCATTTGGAGGAAGTACAATTACACAACAATTAGTAAAGAATATAACTCAAGAAGATGATGATAGTGGATTGGCAGGAATTGCAAGAAAAGTAAAAGAATGGGCAAAAGCTACACAGGTAGAAAGAATGATTTCTAAAGATCAAATTTTAGAATTATATTTAAATATATTATTTGTAGGTGGTCAGAATATACATGGTGTAGAATTAGGTGCTGAATATTATTTTAATAAAAGTGCCAAAGACTTAGATTTAGCAGAATGTGCATTTTTAGCAGGAATAAATCATTCACCTAATATGTATAATCCATATAGTGAAAAAGATCACTCAGAAAAAATTAAAACTAGAACATTAACAGTTCTACAAAAAATGAAAGAATTGGGTTATATAAAAAGTGAAGAAGAATATAATACAGCAGTAGCAAAAGTTAAAGAAGGTTTGAAGTTTGAAAAATCAGCAAGCCAAGGTAATATGTATTCTTATCACACAGATGCTGTAATATCTCAAGTAATTAATCAAGTTGCAGAAGAAAAAGGAATTTCTAAAGAACTTGCACAAAACTATGTATATAGTAGTGGATTAACTATTTATTCAACAGTTGATGTAAGTGTTCAAAATAGATTAGAAGAAGAGTTTGCAAAAGAAACATATGTTAGAAGTGGAAAAGTAAAAAATGCAGATGGAACACTTTTAAATGAACAAACTCAAGCAGCAATGGTTGTTATAGATAATAATACTGGATATGTTGTGGGTGTTGCAGGAGGATTAGGAGAAAAAACAGAATCAAGAGGATTTAACAGAGGAACACAAATGCTTAAACAAACTGGTTCATCAATGAAACCACTTGCAGATATTGTTCCAGGTTTACAAGAAAATATTATAACTGCAGGAACTGTGTATAATGATCAAAAAACAGAATTTAATAATGGAAAATATACACCTAAAAATTATAATCATTTCCGTGGATATATAACAGTAAGAGAATTTATAAAAACATCTCAAAATATTCCAGCAGTAAAAATAATGGCAGAACTTACACCTGCTAAATCTATAGAATATTTAAAGAAAATGGGAATATCATCATTAGATGATGAAAAAGATAATGTTTTATCATTAGCAATAGGAGGATTGACAAATGGTATAAGTCCATTAGAAATGGCTGCAGCATATGAAACTATTGCAAATGATGGAGAATATGTATCACCAACATTCTATACAAAAGTAACAGATAGCGATGGAAAAGTTGTTTTAGAAGCAGCACAAACAAAAACAAGAGTAATGTCTGAACAAAATGCATATATTGCCAAAAGTATAGTTCAAGAACCTGTAAAATCCGGAGGAACAGCAACATATTGTGCAATATCTGGTATGGATGTAGCAGCAAAAACAGGTACAACAAATGGGGATTATGATAGATGGTTATGTGGATTTACACCATATTATACAGCAGCAACTTGGTACGGTTATGATAATAATGAATCAGTAACTGGTTGGGGAACAAATCCAGCAGGAAAATTATGGGATAATGTAATGACAGATATACATCAAGGATTAGAAGGTCAAAGATTTACAAGACCAAGTGGAATTGTTGAAGCAACAATTTGTAAAGACACTGGAATGAAAGCTACAGATAAATGTAAAAATAAATATACAGAAATATTTGTAAACGGAACAGTTCCAAGTAGTTGTGATGGTCATTCAGGTTCATATGAAATTTGTAAAGAAACAGGAAAACTTGCAAATGAATATTGTCCAGAAAAAGAAAAAATATATCAAAAAATTAATCCACCAAAGGAAAGATTAAGTTTATGGAAAACAGTAGGAACTAGTGATGACAGCAAACCTACAGATGTCTGTGATGTCCATAAAAAACCAGAAGAGAAAAAGCAAGAAGAAAAGGATAGAGATAAAGTCGATAAAAATAAAGATGATAAGAACAATACAACAGATAAAAATAATACAACTAATAATACGACTACTAAGAATAACACAACTACTAACACAAATAAAAATAATACAACAAACCAAACAGACAAGAATAATACAACAGATAAAAATAATACTACAAAAAATAATACTACAAAAAATAACACAACAACAGATACAACTAACTAGTTATATAAATTAATATTATACGTAAAAGTTAGAGATTAATATTAATTTCTAACTTTTATGTTCGTATAACATATATACATAAAGAAAGAGAGGGATTTTATGGACATATATTTCTATAATACATTAACAAAGAAAAAAGAAGTTTTTATACCTTTAAATAAAGAAGAGGTAAGAATATATTCTTGTGGTCCAACAGTATATAAAGATGCAACAATTGGAAATATGAGAACAAATATATTTCAAGATGTATTAAGAAGAGTGTTAAGATATAATGGGTATAAAATTAAACATGCAATGAATATAACAGATGTTGGACATTTGGTATCAGATGGTGATGAAGGAGAAGACAAAATGATTAAATCTGCAAGAGAAGAACATAAAACACCGTTAGAAATTGCAGAACATTATACACAACTATTTTTTAATGATTTAAAAGCATTAAATATAGAAACACCAGAAATTGTATGTAAGGCAACAGATCATATTCAAGACATGTTAGAATATGTAAAAAAATTAATAGATAATGATTTTGCATATGAAACTTCAACTGCTATATACTTTGATGTATCTAAATTAGATAAATATCCTATTTTAACAAATGTAGATGTAGAAAATCAAAAAGCAGGAGCAAGAGTAGATGTAGATCCAGAAAAAAGAAATCCATATGATTTTGCTCTTTGGATAAAAGCTCCAGAAAATCACTTAATGAAATGGGATAGTCCATGGGGACCTAGTTATCCTGGATGGCATATAGAATGTTCTGCAATGGGACAAAAATATTTAGGAGAACAATTTGATATTCACACAGGTGGTATTGATTTAATTCCTACACATCACGAAAATGAGATTGCACAAAGTAAAGGAAAATGTGGTAAAATACCTGCAAAATATTGGATGCATGGAGAATATTTATTAATAAATGGCGGTAAAATGTCTAAAAGTTTAGGGAATGTTTATTTATTATCAGACATCATAAATAAAGGATATGATCCATTAGTGTATCGTTTATTTACTTATTCATGTACTTATAGAAATAAACTTAATTTCACTTGGGAAGGAATTGATGCAACTTCAAAAGCATTAAATAGATTAAGAGAAGGATATCAAAAACATTTAACTGGAACAGAAGATGTTTCTGATGAAATATTAAATGAATATGAAAGAAAATTTCATGAGGCAATAAATGATGATTTAAATATGCCACAAGCAATTAGTGTTGTATGGGATGTTATTAAAAATAATGTGAAATCAAAAAGGTTTGCGGAATTGCTAGATAAATTTGATTCTGTTTTAGGAATAAAAATATCAGAAAAACCAGCAGAAGAAAAAGTAGAAATACCAAGTGAAATTTTACAAATTGCTGAAGAAAGAAAAGTAGCTAGAAGAGAAAAAGATTGGGCAAAATCTGATGAATTAAGAAATAAAATATCTGAGTTAGGTTATATTATAAAAGATAATAAAGATGGATATGAAATAGTAAAAAAATAAGGAGAGATAAATATGTCTATATTAGTAACAGGTGGAGCAGGATTTATAGGAAGTCATACAGTAGTAGAATTATTGAATTCAGGTAAAGAAGTAATTATATTAGATAACTTTTCTAATAGTAAACCAGAAGTGCTTGATAATATAAGAAAAATAACAGGAAAAGATTTTAAATTTTATGAAATTGATTATTTAGACAGAGAAAAATTAGAAAAAGTATTTGAAGAAAACAAAATTGATGCTGTAATGAATTTTGCAGGATATAAAGCTGTTGGAGAATCTGTACAAAAACCAATAGAATATTATACAAACAATATATCTGGAGCATTAGTTTTATTAGATACAATGAGAAAATATGGATGCAAAAAATTTATATTTAGTTCATCAGCTACAGTATATGGTGAACCAGAAAGAATGCCAATAACAGAGGATACAAAAACAGGGGGAACAACTAATCCATATGGAACTACAAAATTGTTTATAGAACAAATATTGAAAGATATATATAAATCAGATAATTCATGGGATATATGCATACTAAGATATTTTAACCCTGTAGGAGCTCATGAAAGCGGTCTGATTGGAGAAGAACCTAAAGGAATACCTAATAATTTAATGCCTTATGTTGTAAGAGTTGCAGCAGGAACACTAAAAGAATTAGCTGTTTTTGGAAATGATTATAATACACCAGATGGTACAGGTGTTAGAGATTATATACATGTAGTAGATTTAGCTAAAGGACATATAAAGGCATTAGAAAAACTAGAAAAGGAAGAAAATGGATTATATATATATAATTTAGGTACTGGAAATGGAGCAAGTGTATTAGATATGGTTAAAGCTTTTGAAAAAGTTACAGGCAAAAAAGTTCCATACAAAATAGCTCCAAGAAGAGATGGCGATATAGCTACTTGTTATGCAGATCCAACTAAAGCGAAAAATGAATTAAATTGGGTTGCAACAAAAAATCTAGAAGATATGTGTAAAGATTCATGGAAATATATAAAAAAACAAAATGAAAATTAGAAGGAGTAATTTATGATTGATTTTAAAGAACAAATATCAAAGTCAATAGAAAAAGTTATAAATGTAGATTATACAGAATTAGAAACATTTATAGAAGAACCTAAAGACCAAGAAAATGGAGACTATGCTTTTCCTTGTTTTAGATTAGCAAAAGAATTAAGGAAAGCTCCACAAATGATTGCTCAAGAAATATCGCAAAATATAGAAATTGATAATAAATATGTTGAAAAAATTGACGTAGTAGGTGGATATCTTAACTTTTCTATAAATAAAGATACATTAGCAGAAGAAGTTGTAAAAGAAATAGAAGAAAAAGATGAATATGGAAGAAGTAAAATAGGAAATGGAAAAACCATATTATTAGATTATTCATCTCCAAATATTGCTAAACCATTTCATATTGGGCATTTAAGAACAACATTAATAGGAAATTCATTATATAAAATTTATAAATATTTAGGATACAATACAGTTGGAATAAATCATTTAGGTGATTACGGAACTCAATTCGGTAAAATGATAGAAGCATATAAACTATGGAAAAACGAGTATAATTTAGAAGAAGATCCAATAAATAAAATGATGGATATGTATGTAAGAATAAATGCTTTATGCAAAGAAGACGAAAAAGTACTAGAAAATTGTAGAAATAATTTTAAACTATTAGAAGAAGGAGAAGAATATTATACTAATTTATGGAAAAAATTTAAAGATTTGAGTTTAATAGAATTTGATAAAATTTATGATTTACTAAATGTAAAATTTGATTTAATAGAAGGAGAAGCTTTTTTTGCTGACAAAACAGAAAATGTTGTAAAAGAATTAGAAGAAAAGGGAAAAGTTACAGAATCAGAAGGGGCTAAGATAGTAAATTTAGAAGATCAAGGAATAGAAACACCAGCTATAGTAAAAAAATCAGATGGGTCATCAATATACGCATCAAGAGATCTAGCAGCGATAATGTATAGAGCTAAAAAATATGATTATGATAAATGTTTATATGTTGTTGGATATGAACAAAATCTATATTTTAAGCAAGTATTTGCTGTAGCAAAATATTTAGTAGATGAAAAATATTATAGAGGATTAATACATGTATCTTATGGATTGGTACAATTACCAACAGGAAAAATGTCAACAAGATTAGGAAATGTAGTAAAAATAGAAGATTTGATTAATGAAACAATAGAAAAGGCAAAAGAAATAATCGTTTCAAAAAATCCGGAATTAAATGATAAAGATGAAGTGGCAAAAAAAGTTGGTTTAGCAGCAATAATATTTAATACATTATCAACAGTGACAAATAAAGATCAAATTTTTGATTGGAATACAGCATTAAATTTTCAAGGAGAAACAGGTCCATATATTCAATATACATATGTAAGAACACAAAGTGTATTAGAAAAAGTTGGAGATATTCCAAAATATAATGAGTTTAATACAAAAGCTTTAATAGATAATTATTCACAAAATATATTAAAACTTATATATAAATTTGAAGATATATTAAAACAAGTTGTAGATAAAAATGAGCCATCAATTTTATCAAGATATTTAATAGATCTTTCGAAATCATATAGTTCTTTTTACAACGAGAATAAAATAATTGTAGAAGATGAAAATGTAAGAAAGGCTAGAGTCTTTATAACATATGCAACTGGAAAAGTGCTAAAGTTAGGAAGTTCTTTATTAGGTATAGAAATGCCAAATAAAATGTAATTGTTGACAAAAAGAGTGTGATTGTATATATTATGAACATAGAAATAAAAGAGGGAGTTTTTTTATGAAAAATAAAAAGGTATTAATTGGGATTATAATAGTAGTTGTAATTGTTGTGATTGCATTAGTAGGAGGATTTTTTTATAATCAACAAAATAAAATAAATCAAGAGAAGATATTAAATGAAGAATCAGAAAAATTATCTAAATTAGATTTAACAAAAGATGAAATAGATATGAATATTAAAACAAAAGGTAAATATGCTATAGTAGAAAAAACAATGAAAGATTATATGAATGATACAAAAAATGTAATGACTGAATTAATTGATTTGTTTAATAATAGCGAGTTAGATAAAGCTTTATCAAGTGAGAATCTTACAAGTGATGCACCAGAATTTATTCAAACAAAAGAAAAATTAGCATCATTAAAAACCAAATTAAGTGAATATTCAGAAAAATGCGATAAATTATTAACTCCAGAAAATATAGAAAACGCTATAAACGATAAAGGAGTAGGTAAATATTATAAAGAATTATATGTTAATCTAATGATGGATGATGAAACAAAAGAAAACTTAGAAAATGAAAGAACAGAATTAAAAAAATCAATAGAAGAAGTTAATAAAGCTGTTGAAGGATTAGAAAATATAATTGATTTTTTAATTGAAAATAAAGATGAATGGACAGTCGTAGATGGAAAAATACAATTTAAAAATATTACAAAATATAAAGAATATTATCAAATTGTAAATGAGTTATAAAAAATAAAGAAGTTGTATAAGTAATATTACAACTTCTTTTATATTTTTGTGTTAAAATATTGCATAATAAAATGTATAGTGATAATATGTAAAAAATATAAAAAAGAGGTCGAAAAAATGAATATTTTAAAATTAGAGGATTTAAAAAATGATGAAATTGAAAAATTAGTAGATACTGCTATTGACTTAAAAAATGGCAAAAGAAAAATTAGTTGTAATGATAATAAGGTTATAGCTAATCTTTTTTTTGAGCCATCCACAAGAACTCATTATAGTTTTGAAATGGCTGAATATAAGCTAGGATATCATGTGATTGATTTTACACCAGAAAGTTCTAGTATGAAAAAAGGAGAAACATTGTATGATACGGTAAAAACATTTGAAAGTATTGGAGTGAGCGCTGTTGTAATAAGAAATAAAGAAGATAGATATTATAACCAATTAAAAAATATAAAAGTACCAATTTTAAATGCAGGAGATGGAACCAAAGATCACCCATCACAATCATTACTAGATCTAATGACAATAAAAGAAGAATTTGGAACTTTTAAAGGATTGAAAGTATTGATAATAGGTGATATTAAACATTCTAGAGTAGCACATTCTGATATGAAAATAATGGAGAGATTAGGGATGGAAGTATATACTTCTGGACCAAAAGAATATAAAGATGATAATTTAAAATTTGTTGATATAGATGAAATGATTCCTAAGGTAGATGTTGTTATGTTACTTAGAATTCAGTTTGAAAGACATACTGATAAGATGAGTTTGACAAATGAACAATATAATAATTTATATGGAATAACTATGGATAGAGTAAATAAAATGAGAAGTGAGGCTATAATAATGCACCCAGCCCCTTTTAATAGAAACTTAGAAATTTCTGATGATGTTGTGGAATGTAGTAAATCAAGAATTTTTAAACAAATGGAGAATGGGGTATATGTAAGAATGGCTATGATAAATAAAGCAATAGAAAATTAATTATTGACAATTGATAAATTTAATTATAACATTATATGTATAATTACAGAGATAAATTATAAAGGAGATTGAATGTGAAAAAAATAAACCTTTTTAAAGAGATTTGTGATAAAAAAGTACAAATAATTTTAATAATTTTAATTTTTGGTATTATTGGTATGATATTTACACAAATAATAGAAAAAAATAATAGAGGCTATGTTACTGTTTTATTAACAGCCTATGATAATACCGATTCTTCAAAAAGTGAATCAATAGAAATTTCTGTAAAAAATAGTGAACAAAAAAATATAGAAAATGTTACAAACCAATTTGTAAATAAAATTTTACAAAATTACAATGTAAGAGATGTTTATAGCATAAAAAATGAAGACATAAGAAAAAATATAAATAAAACTTATATTTTATATATAATTTTATTTGCAAGTTTAGGATTTCTAATATCAATTGTAATAATATTGTTACAAAATAAACCAGTAGTAATTGAAAAAAATGATATTCAAACTAGTAATATTGAAAAAAACAATTTAAATAAACAAAAAGATAAAAAAGAGTTTAAAAAAGTTAAAAATAATGTTAAAATAGATAACATAAAAAAAGAAAATCTAAAATCAAATCTAGATACAAAAATGAATGATGTAAATAAAAATGAAAAAAATGACATGGTAAATAATAAAACTAGAAAATTAAAGAAAAAAGAAGATGCGAGAACGCAAGATATTTTAAATCAAATTAATAAATATATGGATAAAAAATAATAAAGTATGTAGCGTTACGTATTTTAATGAATATTATAAGATAGGTTATTTTGAAAGGAAGATTTAAGATGAGAAAATATTTTGGAACTGATGGAATAAGAAGAATTGCTAATACTGAACTTTCACCTGAATTAGTATATAAAGTAGCAAAAGCAGGTGCATATGTTTTATCAAAACATACAGATCATTCACCTACAATTTTAATAGGGAGAGATACAAGAATTTCTGGAACATTAATAGAAAGTGCAATGGTTGCTGGATTTTTAAGTTATGGAGCTAATGTAAAACTACTTGGAGTTATACCTACACCAGCAGTAGCATATTTAACAAGAAAATTAAATGCAGATGCAAGTGTTGTTATTTCTGCATCACATAATACATATGAATTTAATGGTATAAAATATTTTAGTAATAAAGGTATGAAGATATCAGATGAGTTAGAAGAAGAAATAGAAGAAATAATGGAATCTGGCAAATTGGATGAATTAACAGCTGTAAACGAAAAAATAGGAATATCAGAAGTTAGAACTGATTTATTAAATGAATATGTATATTTCTTTAGAAAAAACTTTGATGATGAGATAGAAAAATATAATAACAAAGATTTTGTTGTAGGTATTGATACTGCAAATGGTGCTACATATGAAGTTGCAGAAAAAGTATTTAAGTGTCTTGGAATAAAATATAAAATAATAAATAATAATCCAGATGGAATAAATATTAATAAAGATTGTGGCTCAACACACTTAGAAAGTTTAAAACAATATGTTAAAGATAATAATTTAAGTTTGGGAATTGCATATGATGGCGATGGAGATAGATGTCTAGCTATTGATGAATTAGGAAATGAAATAGATGGAGATAAAATATTAGCAATTATTTCAGATACTTTAAAAAAAGAAGGAAAATTAAATAAGGATACAATAGTTGCTACAGTTATGAGCAATCTTGGATTAAATAAATATTGTAATGAAAATAATATGAATTTAATTCAAACAAAAGTTGGAGATAGATATGTTTTAGAAGAAATGCTAAAACATGGATACAACTTAGGAGGAGAACAATCTGGGCATGTAATACTATTAGACTATAATCCAACAGGTGATGGTATATTAACATCTTTAATGATAATAAGTGCTATATTAAAAACAGGTAAAAAAGCATCTGAATTAGGTGACTTAGTTAAACAATATCCACAAGTTTTGGTAAATGCAAAAGTAGATTCAAGTAAAAAATATGATTATAATAAAGATATAGAAATAAAAAGTGCAATTGAAGAATTAGAAAAAGAATTTGCAGGCAATGGAAGAGTGTTAATAAGACCTTCAGGTACTGAACCGCTAGTAAGAGTTATGATTGAAGGGGAAGATCAAAAATATTTAGAGAAAAAAGCAAACGAAATTGCAAAATTAATTGAAGAAAAATTAAAATAAATATTGATTATTTTAAAAAGAAGTGTAATAATATAAATATATAAAAAATAAAACAAAAGAAAAGGAGATATTAAAATGGTTTTTTTAGATTTAACAAACCCAATAACATTGGTATTAATGCTATTAGGAACAGTATTGATAATTTTTTTAGCTCAGGAGTTAAAGAAGAGTTATGTGGCTTCTATACCACTAGTTACTTTTTTAGTAATATTAATTACTCATGTTGCTCAACTAATAACAATGAGTGATGAGTTCAGATACTTAATTCCAGCTATAACAACAAGTATTGCAATTGATTTTGGATTTGTTTTAGTAACATTTTTCTCATATTTATGGGTTGATGATATTGAAGCAAAAGCAACTAATAAAAAAAGTATAGATAATAGTTTAGATTGGTTTTGGAGAAAAGTTTAGTTTAATTATTATAAAGTTTACAAAATGATTTTGAAAATTTATTTTCAAAGTCATTTTGTTGTGTTTATAGAAAAAAATTTTCTTGACTACTGTATTAAACAAGTGTATTATATATATGAAATAATTACTTGAAAAGAGGAAAAAAATTGAAAGTATCAGAATTTAATTATGAATTACCAGAAGAGTTAATAGCTCAAACACCTTTGGAAAAAAGAGATGAATCAAGATTAATGGTGCTTGATAGAAAAAAACAAACAATAGAACATAAGATATTTAAAGATATAATAGATTATTTAGAACCAGGTGATGTATTAGTTAGAAATAATACAAAAGTCATTCCTGCTAGATTATATGGAAAAAAAGAAACAGGGGCAAATGTTGAATTTGTTTTATTAAATCAAATTGAAGGTGATATTTGGGAAACAATTGTAAGACCAGGAAATAAACTTCACGAAGGTGCCAAAGTTATATTTGGAAATGGTTTATTACATGCAGAAATTTTAGAAACAATGCCTGGTGGAACTCGAAAAGTTAAGTTTACTTATAATGGTATATTTAATGAAATTCTTGATCAAATTGGTCTTATGCCATTACCACCATATATACATGAAGAACTAAAGCAAAAGGATAGATATCAAACTGTATATGCAAAATATGAAGGTTCAGCTGCTGCACCAACAGCAGGGTTACATTTTACGCCGGAACTATTAGAAAAAATAAGAGAAAAAGGTGTAGAAATTGCAAATGTAACTTTACATGTAGGAATAGGAACATTTAGACCAGTAAAAGTTGAAAATATAGAAGAACATAATATGCATTCAGAACATTTTTATATAAAACAAGAAGACGTGGAAAAAATAAACAATGCTAAAAGAAACGGAAAAAGAGTAATTGCAGTAGGAACAACATCTTGTAGAGTTTTAGAGTCAGTAGCAGATGAAACAACAGGTTTTGTAAAACCAATAGAAAATGATACTAAAATATTTATATATCCAGGATACAAATTTAAATGTATAGATGGACTTATAACTAATTTTCATTTACCAGAATCAACATTACTAATGCTTGTATCTGCGTTAGCTGGTAAAGAATATATAATGAAAGCATACAATGAAGCAGTAAAAGATAAGTATAGATTTTTTAGTTTTGGAGATGCAATGTTTATAATATAGGTACTAAATAATTACTTTATAAGGAGGAAAAATGAAACCAGCAGTAACATATGAATTATTACATGAATGTAAACAAACAGGTGCCAGAAGAGGTGTTATACATACACCTCATGGAGATATACAAACTCCAGTTTTTATGCCTGTAGGAACTCAAGCAACAGTAAAATCAATGACACCAGAAGAACTAAAAGATGAGGTTGGTGCACAAATTATTTTATCAAATACTTACCATTTATATTTAAGACCTGGGCATAAATTAATAGAAGAAGCAGGTGGACTTCATAAATTTATGAGATGGGACAAGCCAATTCTTACAGATAGTGGTGGATTTCAAGTTTTTAGTTTAGGAGCTTTAAGAAAAATTGAAGAAGAGGGAGTTACTTTTAAATCTCATTTAGACGGCAGTAAGCATTTATTTACACCAGAAAAAGTAATGGAAATAGAAAATTCATTAGGCTCTGATATAATGATGGCTTTTGATGAATGTTGTCCTTATCCTTCAACATATGAATACACAAAAAATTCAATGGAAAGAACTACTAGATGGGCAAAACGTTGTAAAGATGCTCATAAAAATACAGAAAAGCAAAGTTTGTTTGGAATAATTCAAGGTGGATTCTATAAAGATTTAAGAGAAAAGTCAGCTAAGGATTTAATAGAATTAGATTTGCCAGGGTATGCTATAGGTGGAATTAGTGTTGGAGAACCTAAAGAAGAATTTCTAGAAATGTTGAGATATACAGCACCTTTAATGCCAAAGGATAAACCAAGATATTTAATGGGAGTTGGTACACCAGATTATTTAATTGAAGCAGCAATAGCTGGAATTGATATGTGTGATTGTGTTTTACCTACAAGAATTGCAAGAAATGGAACCGCTATGACATGGAATGGAAAAGTAGTGGTAAGAAATGCTACATACGAAAGAGATTGGGGACCATTAGATCCAGAATGTGATTGTTATACTTGTAAAAATTACACAAGAGCATATATAAGACATTTGGTAAAAGCAAATGAGATATTAGGCATAAGATTATTATCTATACATAATTTGAGATTCTTAACAAAATTAATGGAAAGAGTTAGAACAGAAATTGAAAATGACAATCTAGAAACTTTTAAAAATGAATTTTACCATAAATATGGTTATGAAAAATAGGAGGAACGTATGGAATTATATGATGAAAGTGAATTGAATGAAAACAAAAGTAATAAAAAAATGACTAATATAATATTAGTGTTGATTATATTAAGTTTTCTTATTATAATAGGTTTAATAGTTGCATTAATGTTAACTCAAAGAGATGAGTTAAAAATTGCAATTGATGGGAATTATGAAAATTCACTAAAAAATGAATTGAAATTTGAAAGCAATGATAATATATATTTCCCTATAAAAAAAATAGCTTCATATTTAGGTTATAATTGCTATAATGGTGATTATTCTCAACCATCAGAAGATACGAGTAAATGTTATATACAATCTGAAAATGAAGTTGTTAATTTTTCGCTAAATTCAGATACGATTTATAAAATAAAACCAAATTCAACAACAAATTATGAGAGTTTTCAAATTAATGAACCTATAAAAGCAATAGATGGCGAATTATATGTTTCAATAGATGGATTGAAAAAAGCTTTTAATGTTGATTTTTCTTACTCTAATAATAAAATAGAAATGTATACTTTAAATTATTTAGTAGGATATTATTCAAATGTAGTAATAAATTATGGATATAATTCAATTCATGAAGATTTTGAAAATGAAAAAACAATATTAGATGGAATGCTAGTGGTAAAAAAAGATGAGAAGTATGGAGTTATAGATACAAACGGTAATTCTATATTAGATACAAAATATGATGATATTGATTATTTAAGACATACTGGAGATTTTTTGGTTAATAGTAATGGGAAAGTTGGTATAATTTCTAAAAATAAACAAACAAAAGTAAGTGTTGCATATGACGATATAGAATTAATGGATAGCACATCTAATTTATATAAAATAAAACAAAATAATAAATTTGGAGTTATAGATATAAATGGAAATATAAAAATTTATCCAGAATATGATGCAATTGGAGTAAATATAGGTTCATATCAATATAACAATATAAAAAATGGTTATGTTTTATTAGATACATTAATTCCTGTTCAAAAAGATAAATTATGGGGAATGTTTGATAAATCAGGTAATAAAGTTGTTGATTTTAAATATGATGATTTGGGATATGTTCAAAATAATTCAAAGAACATGAATAATTTATTAATAATACCAGACTATAATGCTATTGTTGTGAAAAAAAATGATAAATATAATTTAATTTCTTTAAAAGGAAATGAAATATTTAATGTATTTTTAGATAGTGTATATACAACTACTGAGAATGGAGAAGAAAAATATTATATGGTTTATAATGATACTACAAATGATTTATTACCTTATTTAAAAAGTTATGCTTCAAAATCAAGTAGTAAAGGTACAGACATAAATGAAGAAACGACAAATGTAACTAATAATACAACTATAAATGAAAATAGTACTAATAATATAAATAATTTTAATAACACAACATTAAATACTAAACAAAATAAAATATCACAGTAATATAAAAAGATTAATAAAAAGCAAAAAATGATAGTTATCTACATTTTTTGCTTTTTTACTGGACAAAATACAATTTTTGGAATAAAATATTAATGTTAAATTTTATTAAGGAGTAATAGATAAAATGTTATTAGAACATATTATATTTACGATATTAGCTTTTGGATTATTTGTTGATATTTTTATAAAAATGATTCAAAAGAATGACACAACATATGTTGCAATATTATTACTAGAGGCCATAGGAATAGCAATAATGTCAGTAGAAATGATATTTGATATTTTATTGAATATGTTACTAAAAATAGTAACATATCTATTAGCTATAATATTACCAGTATTAATTATAATAATGGAAAAGAAAAACAAAAGTTTATTAGAAATAATTAGTGTTATTAAAGCTAAAATTTGTTTAATGTTTGAAGACAATAAAATGGCAAAAAGTATATTAATAAAACTAGTTACAAAATATCCAAATAGCTATGAAGGTCATAAATTACTTGCGGAAATATATGAAAAAGAAGGCGGAATGAGAAAAGCTATTGATGAATATGTACAGGTAATAGATATAAACAAGAAGGATTATGATTCATATTATAAAATAGCAAATCTTTTAAATGATTTGGATAAAAAAGATGAAGCAGCAGAAATGTTAAGCAGTCTACTATCTAAAAAACCAGAATATATACAAGCATCATTATTATTAGGAGACATATTAATAGATAAAGGTGATTATAAAGAAGCTTTAAATATATATAATGAAGCAATAAAATTTGATCCAACGAATTTTGAACTTAATTATAGTTTAGGAATTGTATATACAATGTTAAATGATTTTCAAAATGCAAGAATGTACTATGAAAAGGCAGCAGAATTAAATTCTTTAGTATATAATTCTAAATATAGTTTAGCTGAAATAGCATTAATTTATAAAGAACTAGAAGAAGCAGAAAAAAGATTTATGGAAGTTTTAGAAGATGAAGAACTTCAAGCAGATGCATATTTTGAATTGGCTAAAATTAATATGATTAAAGGAGAAAAAGATAAAGCTATTAAATATGCAAATATAGCAATAGAAAGTGATTCTAAGAAAATTGTAGAAAAAATAAAAAAAGATCCAATTTTTATACCTATTTTAGCAAAAATTTCAATGCCTATAACATTTGAAACAGAAGAAAATGACGAAAATAAAAAGAAAAAATCAAAATTAACTAAAAAAGAGTTAAAATCAAAAAAACAATTAGAAGAAATGTCAGAAATAACAAGAAAATTAAGTTATAGTGATATTAACCTACTTAAAAAAACTGAAGATAGAAAATATGAAATTAAATTTAAACAAAATGACATTCAAAAAGAGAGAGAAGAGTAAACTTTATTCATAAAATTCGAAAAAATAAATATAATTTAATAAAAAGTTAGAAAGGAAGAATTTTATGAATGTAGATAAGATTTCAGTTATAGGTGGAGACTTAAGAATAATTAAATTAGTAGAAATGTTAGCAGAAGATAATATAAAGATAAAGCTTTATGGATTAGAAAAAGCTGAAGAATTAAAAAATATAAAAAATATATCGTTTTGCAATAATATTAATGAATTAATAAATGATACAAATATTGTTGTTGGCCCTATACCATTTTCAAAAGACAATATAAAAATAAATACACCATTTAGTAATAATGAGATAACCATAAAAAGCTTAATAGAACAATTAAAGGGAAAAACTTTTATAGCAGGTTCAGTAAAAGAAGAACATGTAAAAAATTTTGAAAATAACAACATAAAAATTATTGATGTAATGAAAAATGAAGAATTAGTTATTTTAAATACTATTGCAACTGCAGAGGGAGCTATAAAAGAAGCTATTATAAATACAGATATTATACTTCATAAAAGCAATTTGCTTATATTAGGATTTGGAAGAGTTGCAAAAACGTTAGCACATAAATTTTCTGCTTTAGATGTAAATGTTACATGTGCAGCAAGAAAAAAAGAAGATTTAGCTTGGATTGATACATATGGCTATAATAGCACAAATATAAATTTTTTAGGCGAAAACTTAAAAGATTATGACATAATAATAAACACAGTGCCACATCTTATTTTAGATAAAGAAAGATTAAATTATGTAAGAAAAGATTGTTTGCTTATGGATGTGTCTTCAAAACCAGGAGGAATTGATGAAGAATATGCTAATAACAATGGACTAAATATGAAATGGGCATTAGCATTACCTGGAAAAGTAGCACCAAAGACCACAGCAGGATTTATAAAAAAAGTAATATATGAATTATTATAAAAATAAATAACACGGAGGAAAAAAGAATGGAAACAATAACAGTTTTTCAAGCGATTATTTTAGGAATAGTACAAGGATTAACGGAATTATTACCAGTTTCAAGTTCAGCACATTTAAATTTAATTCCATGGATATTTGGATGGAGTATGCCAGATAGTTTTGATGTAGCTTTACATTTGGGAACGCTACTTGCAATAACAGTGTTCTTCTTTAAAGATTGGATAAATCTAATAAAGGGTGGATATAAACAAGTAGTAAAAAAAGAAAAAAGTACAGAAGGAAAAATATTTTGGTACATAGTTATAGCTACAATACCAACAGGAATATTAAGTTTAATATTAGACAAATTTTCTGGATATATATGTGATAAATTTGGAATAGAAATGTTATTAATTGCTATTGCATTAATTGTAATGGGAATTATATTATATATTGTAGATAAAAAATCAGAATCAAAAATAGAATATAAAGACATTACTTTTAAACAATCACTTTTAATTGCGTTATCACAAGCAATTGCTGCAGCTTTCCCAGGTGTTTCACGTTCTGGAATAACAATGACTGTTGCAAGGGCTTTAAAAATAGATAGAGAAAGTGCTGCTAAATATTCATTTTTATTATCTACACCTATAATAGCAGCGGCAGTATTATTTAGTATAACAGACTTTCAATTTACACTTGCATTTTTCTTAGGAGTACTTGCAAGCTTTGTGGTAGGAATGTTTGTTATAAAGTTCCTATTAGAATATTTAAAAAAAGGAAGTTTCAAAGTATTTGCAATATATAGAATGATTTTAGGAATAATAATTATAAGTTTATTTTTTATAAGAATGTAAATTGAAAAGGGCTATTAAATAGTCCTTTTTATGGTGTTAATAAACTTTTTAAAAATACTTGACTAATATATGTGTATGACTATAAAATATATTTATAAAATGTAGAAGGATGTGATAATATGACAATAAGAGAAGCTTTAAATAAAGGAACATTTATGTTGAAAAATAACAATATTGAAACACCAAAATTAAAAGCAAGATTATTATTGCAATTTACATTAAATAAAACAAGAGAGTACTTAATTATTTATGATAATGAAAGTATTTCCCAAGACAAAGAAGTACTGTATTTCAAATATATAGATAAATTAATACAAGGTATGCCATTACAATATATTACAAATACACAAGAATTTATGAAAATGCCTTTTTTTGTAAATAATAATGTATTAATTCCACAACCTGATACAGAAATACTTGTAGAAGAAACAATAAAAATAGCAAAAAAAATAAAAAAACCAGTTATATTAGATTTATGTACAGGTAGTGGGGCTATTGCAGTTTCATTAAAAAAATATCTACAAAATAGTATAGTTTATGCTTCTGATATAAGCTTACAAGCATTAGAAATTGCTAAAAAGAATGCAAAAAACAATGGTGTAGAAATTAAATTCTTTAAGTCAGATTTGTTTGAAAACTTACCAAATATAAAATTTGATATTATTGTTTCAAATCCACCATATATAAAAAAAGATGTAATTAAAACTTTAGATAAAGAAGTTCAAAATGAACCTAGATTAGCTTTAGATGGAGGAATAGATGGACTAGATTTTTATAGGGAGATTGTAAATAAAGGATATCATTATTTAAAATATAATAGTTACTTGTGTTTAGAGATAGGCTATGATCAAAAAGAAGAAGTAATGGAAATAATAAAAAATGAAAGAAACTATACAAATACATATTGCTTAAAAGACTTATATGATAATAATAGAGTAATAGTAACAAGAGTAGGTGATTAATATGTCATTTTCTTCTGAAACAAAAGAAGAATTAAGTAAGATAAATAATTTAGTTAATAAAGAAGCTGTTAAATATGAATTTATTGGGTATTTATTAAGTATTAATACAATTATAAATAATAAGAGTGTGAAATACTCTACTAGTAGCGAGTATAATATAAACAGATTTTCAAAATTATTAAATAATATTAATATATTAGATTATAAGATTGATTTACAAGGAAAGATATATTTTATTACATTAAGCAAAAGCAAATTAAAAAAAATTGTAGAGATAAATAGCAATGAGATTATAATTAATCAGATTATAACTACCAATGAAGAAAATATAAGAGCATTAGTGAGAGGAATATTTTTAGGATCTGGTTCTATAAATAATCCTGAAAATAAATATCATTTAGAAATGAACTTATCAAATATTGAATATGCAAATTATATAAAAAAATTACTGGAAAAATATGCTATATATTTGAAAATGCTAGAAAAAGAAAAAAGTTATTCTTTATATATAAAAGAAGGAGAAGAAATATCTAAGTTTTTAGCTTTTATTGGAGCTAATAAATCTGTACTTAAATTTGAAGGGATACGAGTACAAAGAGAAATGAATAATAAAGTAAACAGAATAGTAAATTGCGAAACTGCAAATTTAAATAAGACAATAAATGCATCCATAAATCAAGTAGAAGCCATAAGATATTTACAAAAAATAAATAAATTTGAAAAATTAGATGACAATTTAAAGGAAATAGCTTTGCTTAGACTTAAAAATCCTAATATCCCATTATCGGAATTGGGAAAATTATTAAAAGAACCAATAGGCAAATCAGGAGTAAACTATAGATTAAAGAGAATAATGCAAATAGCGGAAGATTCAAAAGGGGAAAATATATGAATAAAGAAGAATTAGGAATATATATACATATTCCTTTTTGTAAGAAAAAATGTTACTATTGTGATTTTATATCTTATTGTGATAAGAATGAATTAATTGATAAGTATATAGAATGTTTAAAAAAAGAAATAATTAATTTTGCTCAAAAATACAAAGATGTATATGATATTACAACAATATATATTGGAGGAGGAACACCTTCTTCTATTAATGAGAAATATATAAAAAATATTATAGATACAATTAATAATAACATAGTAAATATAAAAAAAATTAAAGAAATAACAATAGAGGTTAATCCAGGAACTATAACAAAAGAAAAGATAGAGCAATATAAAATGGCAAGGATAAATAGAATAAGTATAGGGCTTCAAAGTACAAATAATAAACTTTTAGAAGAAATAGGAAGGATACATGATTTTGATGAGTTTTTAGGAACCTATAATATGGCAAGAAAGGTGGGCTTTAAAAATATAAATGTTGATTTAATGCTTGGGTTACCAAATCAAACAATAAAAGATTTAAGTAATAGCATTGATAAAATAATACAATTAAACCCAGAGCACATATCTATTTATTCGTTGATTTTAGAAGAGAGTACAGTGTTATTTAATTTAATAGAACAAGGAAAATTAATATTACCATCTGATGAAGTAGAAAGAAATATGTATTGGTATATAAAAAATAAATTGGAGTTAAGTGGGTATAAACATTATGAAATATCTAATTTTGCTAAGGAAGGGTACGAGTCAAAACACAATTGGAATTGTTGGGAACAAAAACAATACGTTGGTTTTGGAGTAGCTGCACATTCATATTTGAAAGATAAAAGATTTTCGAATATAGAAAATCTAGAACAATATATTAACAATATTGAGAACGATAACCTAGAAAAAAATTATATATTACATGAAAATCAAAATATTTATGATAAGAAAAAAGAATATATGTTATTAGGATTAAGAAAAATAGATGGGGTAAGTATACAAAAATTTAAAAATAAATTCGATGATAATCCTATATATTTGTTTAGAAAAGAGTTAAAAAAACTGATAGAAGAAGATTTACTAGAAATAGATGGAGATGACATTAGATTAACGAATAAAGGTTTAGATTTAGCAAATGTTGTTTGGGAAGAATTTGTATAATATTACATAAATGTTACAAATTATACTTTTTGGTTACAATTTTTTATTTTAATTGTAACTATTTTTTTGCTGTGATAAAATGCAATTATATATAAAAGGAGGATTCAAATGAAAACGTCAAAAAAATTAATAATGTTTTTAAGTGTTTTTTTAATTTTGCTTATAAATATAGAAAGTGTCTCATTTGCTAGCATAGATGATAATATTACAGAAGCATATAAATTATGGGCAGAATTACCAGAAGAGCAAAAAATAAAAACGATAGAACCATTACATTATAATGTTAATATTAATGATAGCATGAAAGCTTCAAATTTCTCGAAATATCTAGGTTTAGGTGAAACTTTAGAAACAAAATATGATATTAGAGATTATATTAAAATGAATGTAAAAAATCAGGAAAATACAAATTGGTGTTGGGCATTTTCTACAACAAGTGTATTAGAAAGTAATTTAGCCAAAACAAGAAATAAGTATCTGACTTTTTCACCAAAACATATAGCATATGCTACTACTGCTAAGTATTCTAATAAAGGATTTAATAAAGATCTAACTTCTGGTGCTAACCCATATTTATCATTGACATATTGTGTAAATGGAAGTGGACCAGTATTAGAATCAAAGGTACCTTTTGATAATAATCAAAAAGAATTAACTGCATCTGAAATAAATCTAAAGCCAGAGATTAAAGTAAATGAATATACTAAATTTCCTGATATATACAAAGAGTATACTGATGGCTATGTTTCTAATTATACTAATGGATTAACAGAAAGTAATAAAATAACATATACAGATGCACAAATAAAAGTAGCAAGAAATAAAATTAAGGAACATATAAAAAAATATGGAGCTATAACATCTTCAACTAATATTAATAAACTAGAAAATTATTATCAATTAATAGATACAGATAAAGATGGAAAAAATGATCAACTAACATATTATTGTAATGATTCTACAGTAGGATTAGATCATCAAATTACAATAATTGGTTGGGATGATGAGTTTTCTAAAGATAACTTTAAAATACCAGCAAAAAATAATGGAGCATATTTGGTTTTAACATCATACGGAGAAAATTTTGGAAATGAAGGTACATATTATGTTTCATATGACGATGCTCTTATAGAAACTTATTTGTTTGGTGTAAGTGAAACTTCAGATGTGGATTATGATAATATTTATCAATATGATCCATTAGGATTTAGTTATGCAGGTGTTTTTACATCAACTGCAACACAAAATGTCGTAAATAATATTTATGCAGCTAATGTGTTTGAAACAAATAAAAAGAAATCTTATGAAGAATATTTAAAAGAAGTTTCAATTTATATCCCAAAAACTTCTGATGTACAAATATATGTAAATGTTAATAATGATGATAAAACGAAAATTGAATTAGTTGCATCACCAGGAATATTAGAAAGTGGATATCATACAGTAAAATTGTCTTCTCCACTAAAACTATCAGGAGATAAATTTGTTGTATGTGCAAGATTAAGTAGTGAAGATGGTACACAAGTTCCGTTAGAATTAAATTATAAATCAAAAGGAAGCACAATTGCACCATTTTGGGATACAGCAACTAGTGAAAAAAATCAGAGCTTTATATCATTAGATAAAAGTACGTGGAAAGATTTACAAGATGCAGGTTGCATGGATTCTAATGTATGTTTAAAAGCATTTACAACATATCAAGAAATAAAAGATGTAAAAGTAACATCAGTGAGTTTAGATAAAAATAAAATGGCAATGACAGTAGGAGATAAATCTAACTTAGTAGCAACAATAAAACCATCAAATGCAACAAACAAAAATATAAAATGGACTACATCAGATTCTAAAGTTGCAACAGTAACAGAAAAAGGAATTATAGAAGCTAAAAAAGAAGGAACAGCAACTATTACAGCAACTACAGAGGACGGAAATAAAACAGCAACTTGTAAAGTTACAGTAAACAAAAAAACGTCAACAGCCGATGACAAATATAAAAATAATGATGAAAAAGGTAGTGTTACAGCAAATGATAAAAATACAAATGTAAATAATAACAAAACTACAAAAAAACAAAAAGATAATACGATAGCTAATAAAATAATACCATATACAGGAACACAAATATTAATTATTACAATAATAAGTCTAACAGCAGTAATAACAATAGTAGTATTTATAAAATATAGAAAACTTAAAGATGTAAAATAAATAGTATAAAATGATATAATATAAAAAAAGTACAAGAAAAGTCTTGTACTTTTTTTATTAAATGGTATAATATATCTGATTGTTAAAAAGAAAGGATGTGCTAATAATAATGAAAATTTTAATAACAGGGGCAAATGGAATGTTAGCAAGAGAAGTAAAAGAAAAATTTTCAAAAGAAAATGAAATTATACTAACAGATGTAGCAGAATTAGATATAACAGATGAAAATGCAGTTTTAAATTTTATAAAAGAAGAAAAACCAGAATATATAATAAATTGTGCAGCATTTACTGCAGTAGATAAAGCAGAAGAATGTTATGAATTAGCAGATAAAATAAATGGAGATGGACCAACTAATTTAGCGAAAGCAGCAAAAGCAGTAGATGCAAAATTAGTTCATATATCAACAGATTATGTATTTGGTGGAGACCTAGATTTATCTAAAGATTATAGTGAAGATGATAAAAAAGAACCAGTAACAGTTTATGGTGTAACAAAATTACATGGAGAAGAAGGAATACAAGCTAATACAGATAAATATTATATATTTAGAACAGCTTGGTTGTATGGAATTGGAGGAAATAATTTTGTAAAAACAATGACAAAATTAGGTAAAGATAGAGATGAAATTAATGTAGTTTCTGATCAACATGGAAGCCCAACATATGCAAAAGATTTAACAGAAATTATATATCAAGCAGTTAAAAATGAAATACCTTATGGAATATACAATGCAACTAATGAAGGATATACAACATGGTATGACTTTACAAAAGAAATATTAAAAGAACAAAATATTGAATGTAAAGTAAATCCTGTAACAACAGATGAATATATAAAGATGATGGGAGTCACACAAGCTAAAAGACCATTTAATTCTCAAATGTCAAAGAATAAATTAAAAGAAAATGGAATAAATATTCCTACTTGGCAAAATGGTTTAAAAAGATATTTAGAAGAAGAAAAACAAGTAAATGCTTAATTGCAAGGAAAGGAATGAATGATTATGAAAAATAGAAAAGGAATTATTTTAGCAGGTGGAAGTGCTACAAGATTATATCCAATAACATGTGCAGTTTCAAAACAAATGCTACCAGTTTATGATAAACCAATGATATATTACCCATTATCAGCTTTAATGATGGCAGGAGTAAGAGAAGTTTTAATTATATCTACACCAATACATATAGATAGATTTAAGGAATTATTAGGTACTGGTGAAGACTTAGGAATGAAATTTGAATATAAGATTCAAGAAAAACCTGTTGGATTAGCTGATGCATTTATATTAGGTGAAGACTTTATTGGAGATGATAATGTTGCATTAATACTTGGAGATAACCTTGTATATGGTTCAAGAATTGAAAGAGTATTAAAAGCAGCAAGTAAAGCAGAAAAAGGTGGAGTTATTTTTGGATATCAAGTTGCAGATCCAAGATCTTATGGAGTTGTGGAAATTGATGAAAAAGGAAATGCACTATCAATAGAAGAAAAACCAGAAGATCCAAAATCTGATTTAGCTGTTCCAGGAATTTATTTTTATGATAATAAAGTTATCGATATTGCTAAAAATATTAAACCTTCTGAAAGAGGAGAATTGGAAATAACAGATGTAAATAAAGCATATATGGATATGGGAGAATTAAGAGTTATTCCATTAGGAAGTGGATATGCTTGGTTTGATACAGGAACACCAGATAGATTATCTGATGCATCTGATTTTGTAAAAGCAATAGAATTAAGACAGGGAATACAAATAGCATGTTTGGAAGAATACGCTTTTTATAATGGATGGATAGAAAAAGAGCAAGTAGAGAAGGCTATAGAAAAATACAAAAAAACAGAATATGGAAAATATTTAAAAAGAATGCTTGATAGAAGTGAAAAATCAAATTATGCAGAAATATACAAAAGTGAATTGTTTCAATAAAATATAAGGAGGAACAAATGGGAAAGTTCAAAAGAATTGATACAGATATAGAAGGATTATATGTTATAGAACCAACAGTATTTGGAGATAATAGAGGATACTTTATGGAAACATATAGTAAGCAAGATTTTAAAGAAATTGGAGTAGACTATGAGTTTGTTCAAGACAATCAATCAAAATCAAAAAAAGGTGTTCTAAGAGGATTGCATTTTCAAAAAGAAAATACTCAGGGAAAATTAGTAAGAGTTATAAAAGGAGCCGTTTTTGATGTTGTCGTTGATTTAAGACGTGATAGTAAAACTTATGGAAAATGGTATGGAGTAGAACTAACAGAAGAAAATAAAAAAATGTTTTTTATACCACCATATTTTGCTCATGGTTTTTTAGTATTATCTGATGAAGCTGAGTTTACTTATAAATGTACAGATATATATAATCCAAAATCAGAATCAGGAATAATGTATAATGACCCAGATATTGGAATTGAGTGGCCAGAAGTTGATGCAGAAATATTAACATCAGAAAAAGATGCTAAATGGCAATCATTAAAAGAATTTACTGAAAGCGATGTATGGAAAAATAGTATAAACTAAAGAAGTAAGGGGAGTTTTAAATGGAACAAAATAAATCACAAAAAATTTTTAAGATTATAGGGTTAATAGTTATTGTATTAATAATCATAGTGGCATTGTTAATTGGTTATTATTTTTATAAATCAAATAATCCAAAAACAGTATTTACAAATACAATAAATAAATATTTAGATAATTATGAAGAAAGTATTACTAAAAAAGTAAACACACAAAATACTACAATTGACTTAGGTTTAAATATTAATACTACAAACACAGATGCAAAAAAAATAGCAGAAATCATTAATAACTCATCAGTGCAATTAAATACACAATTAGATTATCAAAACAAGAAAGCGTTAGCAAAAATAAGTGTTAATTATGAAAATGAAAAATTAGTTGATGGAAAAATTTATTATGATTCAGATGAAAAAGCAGCATATGGATATGTAGAAAATTTATTTGACAAATACTTTAAAATTGATTTAAGTTCATCAAAATATAATGAGTTAAATGAATCTTTAAAAGATGTATTTGAAACACAAAGTGAAATGAAATTAGGAGAAAAGGTTTCATTAAAAAAGGCTAATAATATATTGAAAAAGAAAATTGCAGAAAACCTAAATTCAGAATATTTTAGCAAAGAAAAATCAGAGATAACTATAAAGGAAAAAACATCTAAAGTTAATAAATTTAAAATGACTTTAACTCAAAAACAGTTAGTAGAAATGTTACAATCAATATTTAATGAATTATCAGAAGATGAAGAATTTTTAAATTGTTGGGAAGATAAAGATAATATAAAAGACTCATTAACACAAATTTCTAAAAGCTTAGATGAAACAGAAAAAAATGATGACATGAAAATTGATTTTAATATATATAAAAAAGGTATATTAAATGAATTTTTAAAATTTGAAGTAATAGCATATCAAGACGATGAACAAGTATCTTTCTCAATTATAAAAGAAAACAAAAATCTATATAATTTTGAAGGTAATTCTGTATCAAATAGTGATAATAAAGCAGAAACAATAACTGGAAAAATAAATATAGAAAAAGTAGATGAAAATACTTATAAATATACAATAACAACAAATATTCCAGATTTTGGTGATATTACTCTAAATCTTGGTATTTCTAATGTGGTAAATAAAGATATTGAAAATATAGATAAATCAAATAATGTTTCTGTAGATGAATTAACAACAAATGATCAAAAAACTATAATGAACAATTTAAGTAAAATGAAAATATATGAATTAATTAGCTCGCTTACTGGAGCTACATCATCATCTACTACTAATAATTTAATAAGTGATACTACACTAGATAACAATACAACATTAGATAATAACATGGGAATAGATGAAAACAATGAAAACCAAAATGTTGATAGTAGTACATCAAATACTACAAATGATCAAAATACTTTGAAGGGAAAAAATATTGTAAAATCATATTCTGAGAATATTTTAGTTTCATATGGAGTTCCATCTAATTTTACAGAATTTGAAGATGATGCTGATAATTACAAGTTATATCAAAATAAAGAAAAAGAAGTAGATGTTGCAATAACTGTACCAAGTTTAACTTTAGAAGATTTTAACAGTGAAATAGAAAGTAAAAAAGAATATTATGAAGAATCTGAATACTATGAAAATGTAAAAATATCTGACTTTAAAACTTTTAAAGTTAATGATAACGAATTTAAAGCTAAAGAAATTTCTTATACAGATTCTTCATCAAAAAAAGAATATAAGGTAATGTATGTATTTTTAGACATAGATGGTATTGAATCTTATATGGTAAAAATAGACAATTCAGGAAATATTACAAACAGTGAACTAGCACAATTTTTAAATATAAATATAAAAAAATAAGAAAGGAAATAAAAAATGAAGAATATATTAGTGACAGGAGCAGCTGGATTTATTGGGGCAAATTTTGCTGAATATTTTGTCAATAAATATCCAGAATATAATATAGTTGTTTTAGATAAACTTACATATGCAGGAAATATACATAATCTAGACAATGTAAAAGATAAAATAACTTTTGTAAAAGGAGATATATGCGATTTTGATTTTGTATCAGAAGTATTCAAAAAATATGATATAAATGGAGTAATTCATTTTGCGGCAGAATCACATGTAGATAATAGCATAAAAACACCATTTGTATTTACACAAACAAATGTAATTGGAACACATACACTTTTAGAAGCTGCCAAAAGAGCATGGGGAGAAGGCAGTGAAAATAAATTTGTACATATATCAACAGATGAGGTTTATGGTTCTTTAGGAGAAGATGGATATTTTACAGAGAAATCACCAATTAAACCAAGTAGCCCATATTCATCATCAAAAGCAAGTTCAGATTTAATTGCTTTTGCATATAAAGAAACATACAAAATGAATGTTAATGTAACAAATTGTTCAAACAATTATGGACCATATCAACATAATGAAAAATTAATTCCACACATGATTAAACTTGCAATGAATAATGAAAAATTACCAGTTTATGGTACAGGAAAAAATATAAGAGATTGGTTATATGTAGAAGATCACTGTAAAGCAATAGATATGGTATTCCATAAAGGTGTTGCCGGTGAAAGATATAATATAGGTGGACACAATGAAAAGAGAAATATAGATATTGTAAAACTTATATTAAAAAGATTAGGAAAATCAGAAGACTTAATTCAATATGTAGAAGATAGAAAAGGTCATGATTATAGATATGCAATAGATCCAAGTAAAATAAAAGCAGAACTTGGATGGGAACCAGAAACAAAATTTGAAGATGGAATTGTAAAAACAATAGATTGGTATATAGCAAATCCAGATTGGCTTAAATAAGAAAGGAGATAAGTGTTAGCTTCATAGAAGCTAACACTTTAACTGACAAAATGGAAAAAATAGATATAATAAAAGAAGAATTAAAACAAATATTATCAGAAAAAAGATATATTCATTCTATAGGTGTAATGGAAATGGCAATGGAACTTGCCCAAATTTATAATATTGATATAGAAACAGCACAAATTGCAGGACTTCTTCATGACAATGCAAAAGAGATGACAGATGATGAAATGTTACAATATGTAAAAGAAAATAATATCCAGATTTCAGAGACTGAAAAAAATAGTGTTAAATTATTACACGGTAAAATTGGTGCAGATATAGCTAAGAAAAAATATGGTGTTAGTGAAGAAATTGCTAAAGCAATTGAATATCATACAACAACAAATCCTAATATGGATACGTTAGCCAAAATAATTTATGTTTCAGATAAAATTGAATTAAATAGAAAAACAGAAAAATATGATATTGAAGCAGAAAGAAAACTGGCAAAAGAAGATTTAGATAAAGCAATGTTATTAATAATAAATGATGTGACAAAATATCTAATAGAACAAGATAAATTAATTGCAATAGAAAGTATTGAAACAAGAAATAAATTATTATTAAATATAAAAGGAGAAAATTAATGCCACGATTTTTTGTAAAGAATAATCAGATAAATAATGATAAAATAACTATAATTGATGAAGATGTAAAACACATAAAAAATGTATTAAGAAAACAAATTGGAGATAAAATTGAAGTTTGCAATCAAGATACAGGAAATTCATATAAATGTGAAATTGAAATAATCGCTGAAAATGAAATAGAAACAAAGATTATAGAGGAACAAAAAAACATTCAAGAAAAGATAAAAGTGGATATATATCAAGGATTGCCAAAATCAGATAAAATGGAATTAATAATTCAAAAATCAGTTGAATTAGGGGCAAATTCAATAATACCAGTAAATATGAAAAGATGTGTTGTAAAATTAGAAGGAAAAGACGAAATTAAGAAAAATGAAAGATGGCAAAAAATTGCAGAAAGTGCAGCAAAACAATGTGGTAGAGGCTTTATTCCTGAAGTAAAACATTTAATAAATGTTAAAGAAATTTGTAATTGGATAAATGAATATGATGTAATTATAGTTGCATATGAAAATGAAAAAGAAAACACATTAAAAGCAGAATTGAAAAAATTAAAAGCAACAGATTTAAAAATAGGAATTGTAATTGGACCAGAAGGTGGATTTGAAGAAAGTGATATAAAATTATTAAAAGAAAGTGGAGCAAAAATTGTTACATTAGGTGATAGAATATTAAGAACAGAAACAGTGGCATTAAATGTATTGAGTATTATAATGTATGAATTTGAACAATAAAATAAAAATACCAAGAAAAAGCTTGACTTTTATATAGTGTAGGGTGTAAAATAATAATATTGAAAATTATGTTAAGAATTATTAGAAGGGAGAAATAATATGGCAGGAGTATACATGGCAGGAGATTTTAGAAATGGAACAACATTTGAAATGGACGGAGGAGTATTCAGAGTAGTTGAATTCCAACACGTAAAACCAGGAAAAGGAGCTGCATTTGTTAGAACAAAATTAAAAAATGTAATAACAGGAGCAGTTTTAGAAAAAACATTTAACCCATCAGATAAATATCCAGGAGCTGAAATTGAAAAGAAAACAATGCAATATTTATACAATGATGGAGATTTATATTATTTTATGGATAATGATACATATGATCAAATGCCATTAAATAAAGCAGATTTAGGAGATTGTTTAAAATATTTAAAAGAGAACATGGAAGTAACAATTCTTTCATTCAAGGGAAAAGTATTTGCTGTTGAACCACCAATATTTGTTGAATTAGAAGTTATATATACAGAACCAGGATTTGCTGGAAATACAACAACAACA
>ERZ827168.813-NODE-813-length-47603-cov-13.373770_pt1 | contig 47603 bp, 48 predicted proteins | sample MGYA00519868_ERZ827168 | MGnify/ENA primary metagenome ERZ827168 (study PRJEB31778, sample SAMEA3449271) | human gut metagenome | biome: human gut; feature: human-associated habitat; material: faeces | place: United Kingdom | collected 2010/2012 ...
TATTAACTATAAATAACAGTTTTTCTATGAGATAAGGAATCTATTTAATTAGATTTCTTTTTTTGTTAAAAAATATGTTGTAATACGGGCATAACACTTTTTTCTATTTCAAATTTTGATTTATATATTTCATAAGGACTTCAGTTATCTTTTCCGCCGGTTCTTTACAATCATTATTTAGCCATTCTAATATAACATGGTATCCACCCTCAAGAATATAAGTTTTCTTATATTTTGTTTCAGTTTTACTAGACATTTTGCTATTTAATATTTCAGTAATAATAGGTAAATTTAACAATTTTTTTGGAAATGTCGGATCAATATTTGCATTAAAAATAATCTTATACATTTTTTTATTATTATTTAGATAGTGTAATATATTATTTAATCCTTTTATATTATCAGCATCTTTACATTTTTCTTCTATTTGAATGAGCAAATCATTTTGCATTTCTGCTAATAAATCATATTGTGATTCATAATATTTATAGAATGTACTTCTATTAATATCAGCAGTTTCACATAATTCTCTAACATAAATCTTTTGAATATTTTTCTTTTCTAACATTTCAATAAATGTATCTTTAATAATTTTCTTAGTCATTGAAACACGACGATTATCTTTGATATTCATAAATGATCTGCTCCTTTCATTTATTAAATAAACATATATTATTTTAATGTTTATTTAATAACAAGTTTTTATAAACTGATGGCTGTAAAATCAACACATGTATATTATAATATAAATAGACATTTAAGTCAAAGAAGGGAGAAATATTAATGAAAAAAATAATAAATTTCATAACAGAAAAAAGAAATTATATTTTAGTATTTATGTTACTTGTTACTTGCGTGAGTATATTTGCTATGGGTAAAGTAAATATAAATCAAGATATGACAAAGTATTTACCATCTAATTCATCTATGAAAAAAGGTATTGATATTTTAGAAAAAGAATTACCAGATGTTAAAAATATGAGTACTATCTGGGTAATGATAGATGATTTAGATAATAATAAAAAGTTAGATGTTTATAATAAATTAAAAGAAATAAAAAACATTTATACAATCAGTTATGATAATGAAAGTAATGCATATAATAAGGATAATCACACGTTATATGTGTTAACTAGTAAATATAATTCTAATTCTGATGAAATAAAAAATATTAAAAAAGAAATTGATAATCTAAAAGTAGAATATAAACTCGTATATGAACTAGATAGTGATACTACTAATGTTCCTATTTCAATTATTATATTTGCTTTTTCAATACTACTAATAATATTACTTATTATGTGTTCATCATGGATAGAACCAGTATTATTTATAATAACAATAGGAATTGCAATTATCATTAATTTAGGAACCAATTATTTACTTGGTGAAGTGTCATATACCACTTATTCCATCGCGGCGATCCTTCAACTTGTACTAACAATGGATTATTCAATAATGCTACTTAATCGCTACCGTGAAGAAAAAGAAAATAATAAAAATAATTTAACTTCAATGAAAGAGGCAATAAAAAAATCTTTCCCATCTATTATGGGTAGTTCATTTACTACTATAGTAGGACTTTTAGCACTTTTATTTATGAGTTTTAAAATAGGAACTGATTTAGGAATAGTTTTATCTAAAGGAGTATTAATTAGTTTAATATGTATCTTTACAGTATTACCATCACTTATACTTATATTTGATAAACTAATATATAAAACACGCAAGAAATATCCACATATAAATATGGAAAAGATCGCCTTATTTAGTCAAAAATACAAGTATATAATATCTATAATTTTCATAATACTATTTATAGGATTATATTTTATAAAAGGAACAAATATAGTTACTTTTGATACACCAAAAGATAATACTATCAGTAAGATTTTCAAGAAAGATAATAATATAGTACTTTTATACGAAAATAAAAATGAAGATAATATTGATGAAATTATAAATTATCTAACTACTGATGATAAGGTTAAAACTATAAATACTTATAAAACGACAGTAGGAAAGAAATATAACGCTGATGAATTAGATTATTTTTTAAAAGCACAAAATATTGATATTAATAAAGAAATCATCGTTAGTATTTATAAAGCTATCTATCAAGATAAATACAATAATGATTCTAAATTAACACTTGAAGAACTTATTAATTTTATAATCCAAAATCAAAATAACTTTAAAAATATGATTAATGATGACATGCTTCTAGAAATAAATAGTGCTAATAATATGATACAAGAAGCTAAAAAAATGCTTGTTGGAGAAAACTATTCTATTATTAATATAAGTACATCATATAAAGAAGAATCAAAAGATACATTTACTTTTATTGATAAATTAGCCAAAGAATGTAAGGAAAAATTAAATGGAAAATATTACTTTATAGGAAATTCTATAATGAACTATGAAATGAGTAATAACTTTAATTATGAAATGAATAAACTTACAATTATTACAATAGTTTTAATATTTCTAGTAGTTTTATTTACCTTTAAATCGCTAATTATTCCATTTATATTAGTATTACTAATTCAATGTGCTGTCTATATATTAATGAGTATTATTAATATATTAGATATGAAAGTATATTATTTATCTTTACTTATAGTACAAAGTATCTTAATGGGCGCTACGATTGACTATGCAATACTATTTACAAACTATTATAGAGAGCTAAGAAAAGAAAACAATATAAGAATATATTTAAAAGAAACATATAATAAATCAATTCATACAATTCTTACATCATCACTAATAATGATTATTATAACTGGTATATTAGGGTTTGTCTTTAAAGATCCGGCGATAGGGGAGATCTGCCATATAATAGCAATCGGAGTAACTATTGCAGTATTATTAATATTATTTGTCTTACCAAGTATTATTGTTTTATTTGATAAAAAGATAGTTAATAATAAAAGTAAATCATAAAATTATATATAAAAAAGTTTGCTTTTTTGCAAACTTTTTTGCTGACATAAAATTAATAATTATTTGCTTTTCTTTCAAAGAATGATTTAGCGTGAGAACAAACAGGGCAAACTTCTGGAGCTTTTTTACCAATAACAATATGGCCACAATTACGACATATCCAAATAGTATCACCTTCACTAGAGAATACTAAGTCATTATTAATGTTTTCAATTAATTTTTTGTATCTTTCTTCATGTTCTTTTTCAATTTTGGCAACACCTTCAAAAAGATTAGCAATTCTTGTAAATCCTTCTTCTCTTGCTTCCTTAGCCATTCTTTCATACATATCTGTCCATTCATAGTTTTCACCATTAGCAGCATCATTAAGATTTTCTAATGTACTAGGAACTTCCCCACCATGAAGTTCTTTAAACCATAATTTAGCATGTTCTTTTTCATTATTAGCAGTTTCTTCAAAAATTGCAGCAATTTGTTCAAAACCATCTTTTCTTGCCTTAGAAGCATAATAAGTATATTTATTTCTTGCTTGTGATTCACCAGCAAATGCTTCCATTAAATTTTTTTCTGTTTTTGTTCCTTTTAGATTTTCCATCTTTACCTTCCTTTCTTACATTCATTACAATAACCAGAGTAGGTAATATCATAGTTTACTATTTCAAAATCATTTGGAATATTTTTATACTCAATATTAGATAATTCATGTATATCAAATATTTTATTACATTTTAAACAAATAAAGTGATTATGTTTAATATGCAGTTTGTCATAATGATCTTTCCCATCAAAAGTTTTAATTTTTCTTATCTTTTGAAGTTCTACTAGAATATTTAGATTTCTATATACTGTTCCTAAACTAATATTTGAAATACTTTTTCTAGCAATTTCATAAACTTCTTCAGCTGTTAAATGTTCACATGAATTATTAATAATATCTAGTATTAAATTTCTTTGTGTAGTATTTCTCACAATTACCTCCTTAATAGTAATGATTACTAATAATATATCATAATAATTTACTGATATCAAGAGATTTTATGTAAACAAATAATAACTTTCTACTGAAAACGGAAAAAATATGGTAAAATAGAGCTAAGAGGATAGAATGGCTATATTGGCTAGCTGCAATAGAGAGATTTGAGACAAACCTCCTTTACCATTGTAGCTTATACTATTCTCTTTTTTTATCATTTTGTAACTTAGATGTAACATTAGTAATATATAATTAAGATGAAGGAGGATAATATGGAGATTTTAAAAGTTGAAAATTTAACAAAAGTTTATGGAAAAGGGGAATCAGAAGTAATTGCTCTTGATCATGTAACTTTTTCAGTAGAAAGAGGAGAGTTTGTTGCTATCGTTGGTGCATCTGGATCAGGAAAATCTACATTATTACATCTAATTGGAGGAGTAGATAGACCAACGGAAGGGAAAGTTTATATTGATGGAAAAAATATCTATTCATTAAATGATGATAATTTAGCAATATTTAGAAGGAGACAAATAGGACTTATATATCAGTTTTATAATCTTATTCCAATATTAAATGTTGAAGAAAATATTACCTTACCGCTTGACTTAGACAATAGAAAACCAGATAAAAATAACTTAAATAATTTACTGAATTTACTTGGATTAACTAATAGAAGAAAGCATTTGCCGAATCAATTATCAGGAGGTCAACAGCAACGAACATCAATAGGTAGAGCATTAATTACTAATCCAACTATCATCTTAGCAGACGAACCAACCGGAAATTTAGATTCAAAGGCAAGTGATGATATTGTTGAACTATTAATTAAATCAAATAAGGAATATGGTCAAACCATAATTTTGATTACACATAATATGGAAATAGCAAAGTGTGCAGATAGAATAATTAAAATTGAAGATGGCAAAATTGTTAAGGAGGTATAGATGTGAAAATACTAACAAAAATAACAAAAAGAAACCTCTTATTAAATAAAAAAAGAACTATAAGTAGTATTATTGGAATTATGTTATCGGTTGCACTTATTTGTGCAGTTAGTGGGATGTTTACATCATATAAAGAAACATTAATTCAACTTCATATAGTAGAAAATGGCTATTATCATATAGTAGTTAACTCAATTTCAAAAGAACAATTATCAAAGTATGAGCATAATAAAGATGTTAAAAAAGTTAATGTCATATATGAATTAGGTGTTTCTCCATATAAGAAAATAGAAAAAGAAGAAACAAATATATTCGTATATTCAACTGACAATAACACCTTCAATAATTTAGCATATAAATTAGTTGATGGAGTATTTCCGAAAACAAAAGATGAAATTGTTCTTAGAAATGATTTAGCTTTAAACTATGATTTAAAAATAGGAGATTTTATTGAATTAAACATAATTGATGCTAAGACTAATGAGAGCATTATCAAAAAATATAAAATAGTTGGTTTCTTTACTAGACACGAATCTTCTTTTGGAGAATATGGAATAACAACAGATGAAACAACGAACAATATAAAGGCATTTGTTGCTCTTAAAAATCCTAAAGATTATAAGCAGTCATTTACAGAGTTATTAGGTGCAAACAATTATAATGATATTGCTAGTAATAGATTTAAAAAAGATGGAATTACTTACTCAATAAATCATCAATTATTAATGTGGGAGGCATTTGCTTTCTCAGATACAACAAGCAAAATGATGATAGCTGTAATGAGTGTTGTTATTTCAATCATTGTAGCAGTTAGCATCTTTTGTATTAGAAATTCATTTGCTATCTCAACAACGGAAAAAATTAAAATGTATGGAATGCTTTCCAGTGTTGGAGCAACAAAAAAACAAATAAAAAAGAGTGTTATACTTGAAGGACTAATATTAGGACTTATTGGTGTTCCTCTAGGAATATTATGTGGTGTTTTAGCAACATTTATCTTAACAAAAGTAGTAAACATTTTAATAGGCGACTTTCTGCTTGAAAGTATAAATGGTTTGGTTTTTAAAATGAATTATATAGATATTTTATTATCAGTATGTTTAGGATTCGTAACAATCTACTTGTCAAGTATATCATCTGCTAAAAGAGCAAGTTTAGTAAGTCCAATAGAAAATTTAAAAAATGCCAAAGATATAAAAATAACTAATAAAAAATTGAAAACTCCTAAAATAATTAAAAAAGTATTTAAAACAAGTGGAGTTATAGCATATAAAAATTTGAAAAGAAGTAAGAAAAAATATAAAACAACTGTAATATCTCTAACTATAAGTATATTTGCCTTTATATCATTAGCATATTTTATTACAGAGACTACTACCCAAGCCGCAAGATATTATAAAAATTATGATTATAATATAATAGTATATCTTAACATGTCAAACTATAATGAAAAACAAGTAGAAAAAATAAAAAAATTAAATAATATCAATAAAAGTTATGTAATTTATGATTCAACTGGTAGTGCTAAAGTAACTGATAAAAAAATGATAAGCAAATATGAAGATTATGAACTACCAGCTGAAGGAATTTCAATAAATTTAAAAGCATTAGATGATGATACATTTAAAGATTATGTGAAGAAATTAAATTTAAATTATGAAGAAGTAAAAGAAGATGGAATTTTAATTGATGAATTTGAATTAACTAATAGACCAAATAGCAAAAGAAAAGTTGTAAGAAGATATAAATATAATAAAGGCGATACTATGAATTTAGAATATCGCAAGGATGGAATAAAAGAGTATGTTTCAATTAGGTTAATGTCTGTAAACAAAAACCTTCCAGTTGGCTTAGAAGGATATGTAGATTATGGTGGTATAATAGTAGTAAATGAAAAATATTATAATGAATTTAATTTTACTCCATTTAGATTAGTTATTGATGCAAATAAACCATATGAAGTATCCAAAGAATTAAAAGAAATAGATAAAGAATTAGTGTTTCATAATTTTGAGGAACAAGCCAAAAGAGATAGAGCCATTTCAATAGTTATAAGTATATTCCTATATGGATTTATAGTGGTAATAACTCTTATTGGAGTAACAAATATATTTAATGTATTAACATCAAATATGCAATTAAGACAAAATGAGTTTGCCATGTTAAAAAGTGTTGGTATGACAAAAAAAGAGTTTAATCGTATGATTAATTTAGAAGTTTTATTTTATTCATCTAAATCATTAATATATGGATGTATTTTAGGAATACTAGGTTCTTACTTAATTCATGCTTCTTATAGTGAAAAATTAGAGTTACCATATCATTTACCATTAGGGGCAATTATTATTAGTATAATATTTGTATTTATAATAGTTTATACTATTATGAGATACTCTATTAAAAAAATAAATAAACAAAATATAATTGAAACAATAAGAAAAGAAACTATCTAAGGAGGATATGAAGAAAATATCCTCTTTTCGTGGTATAATTAGATTGTAAAGGAGGAAAACCCTATGAATTTGTTATTAATTGAAGATAATGAAAATATAGCTACAGGACTTATATATGCCTTTAAGAAAAATAATCATCAATTAATGTTCTTAACAAATGTAGAAGATGCGAAAAAGTATTTGCAAACTAATACCCCAGCACTTATTATTTTAGATGTTTCTCTTCCTGATGGTAATGGTTTTGATTTTTATGAAAATGTTATTAAAGAAAAGAAAATACCAGTAGTATTTCTCACAGCAAAAGATGATGAAAATGATATAGTAAAAGGTTTGAATTTGGGTGCTGAAGATTATATGACAAAACCATTTTCTACTAAAGAACTATTAGCAAGAGTTGATAAAATAATTTTGAGAAAAAAATTGACAAAAAGCATTAAAGTAAAAAACATAACTTTTGATTTTGATAAAATGATTTGTTTTAGAGATAATGAAGTTATAGAGTTATCTAGTTTAGAATTAAAAATAATACACTTATTATTTAACCATGTTGGCAAAGTAGTAAAGAGAGCAACAATATTAGATAGAATTTGGGATTGGACAGGTAATGATGTAGATGATCACACTGTTACAGTATATCTAAAAAGAATAAGAGAAAAGCTTGGAACAGATATTATCACTACTGTAAAAGGAATAGGTTATAGAATAGATGAGTAACAATGTATATTTAAGAAAATATTTGCTGAAGAGTTTATGTGCAATTATGTTCTTTATAATACTACTTTGTTTAGTTAATAAGGTTGAATATAATAAATATAAATATAATACAAATCAAAAAATAAATGGAATTGTAGCAAAAATACAAGAAAAATACCCTGAAATAGGAAAAGAAGAAATAATAGAAATACTAAATTCAAATAATAAAGATAATGTATTTAATGAATATGGTTATGACATTAATAAAGATTCATATATAAATCAAAACAATGAAGTATATATTAAATTTAATATATTAAAAATATTTATATTATTGTTATCATTTATGATTTTGATTTATTTGTTTGTAAGATATTATTTTAAAAGAGATAATGAAATAGAAAAAATAATAAAATGCTTAGAAAAAATTAATCAAAAAAATTATGAAATTGATATCAATGATGTATCAGAAGATAAACTGTCAATATTAAAACATGAAATATATAAGACAACGGTTATGTTGAAAGAAAATACGGAAAAAGGGAATCAAGATAAGATTAATTTAAAAAAATCATTACAAGATATTTCACATCAACTAAAAACTCCTTTAACATCATCAATTATAATGTTAGATAATATTATTGATGATTTAGAAAATGATATTGAAATTAAACCAGAATTCATTAAGAAAGTAAAAAAGGATATTTCTAAAATATCATTTCTAATTCAATCAATACTGAAATTATCAATGTTTGAATCTAATACGATTACATTTATAAGAAAAGAAATACCAGTTAAAAAAATCATTAATTCAAGCATTGAAAACATTGAAAATTTGTGTGATTTAAAAAATATAAAAATTGTTGTTAAAGATAGAAGTAAGAATAAAATATATTGTGATTATAGATGGCAGGTAGAAGCATTAACAAATATTTTAAAAAATGCTGTGGATTACTCTTTTAACGACAGTATAATTATTGTTGAAGTTGATAAAAATAACACTTACACCCAGATAAAAATAAAAGATTTTGGAAAAGGTATGAGCGAGGATGAAACAATAAACATTTTTAAAAGATTTTATAAAGGAAAAAACTCTAGTAGTGATAGTAATGGGATAGGATTATCTTTAGCAAAAGCAATAATAGAAAAGGATAATGGAAGAGTTATCGTGAATTCTTTAAAAGGTGAAGGAACTACTTTTAGTATTAAGTATTTTAAATAGCTTAATTACTTAAGAGTCTCTTCTTTTTTTGCAAAACAAAATGAGGCATTGTTGCCTCATTTTCAGAAAGGAGTGTGTAGATTAAATGAAAAACATAAATTGGGATTCAGAGGAAAATAGGTTGGGGTTTTGTTGATATATCCATCTTTATAACTTAAGCGCCCGTATTTCCTCCACAATTAAATTATATCACAGTATTTACTGAAATCGGTAGAAAATGTTTAAAAAAATAAAAAAATTATGTAAAAAGAAAACAACCATTTTGGTTGCGATATAAATAATTATTTTGTAAAATTCATTTGATTAAATATATCAGTATCATAAAACTCTGCCATAGTTATCCCAAAAACCTTACACATTTTATATATGTTTCTGGAACTAGGATTTTCTACTTTATCATTTAGTAACGCAAATAGTGTTGCTACCGGTACAGTGGAAAGTTCTGATAACTTATTTGGAGTAATATGGTTCTTTTCACATAGTTCAAGTATTCTATTGATTATTGCCTGCGTAAAAGACATATTATGGCCTCCTTTGTCTATGTGTAATTATATCAAAAAAACAATAAAAAAATCTCTTGATTTCAATAAATTTTTCTGAAAACGAGAAAAATATTTAAAGTATTGATATAATGTTTACTGAAATCGGTAGAAAATTTATTGAAATCGGTTGACATTTTCGGTAAAAAAAGTATAATATTTCTTGTATTAGATCTTATGTTTTTCGCTTTTAAACAACTATTTAAAGATCTAACTTTTGGTACAAAATATGGTGACAACTATGAATCAAAACGAAATTGTTTCAAGTAATAATAAATATAATGAGAATAAAATCAGTTCGTATTTTTATAATAAAACAGTACATGAAAAAAGTAAAGAAAAAATTGATAACTTACATAAGTATAAACCAAGTAAAAAAGTGTCAGTGTTACTTGGCGATTATTATGAGCAAATGTCAATTATATCAAATTCCATCTTAGAAAGTATTGGTTGCAAAACAACTATTGTTCCTAGTTGTGAAGCATTAATTCAAGAGTTTATGGATAATCCAGATAAATATAATGTAATTATCACAAATAATACTTATTCAAATAATGGTAGTGGAGAAGAAGTTTTAAAAGCAGTAAAAAAAATAAAAAAGCTATAAAGGTAATTATATTAACGGTTGAAAGAAACGAAACCAAATATTTTATAAATGTAATTGGTTTTGATGGTTATTTAGAAAAACCATTAGATCAAAGAAAAGCAATTTCCGTACTTACAGCATTGATCCCGAAATTAAAGTTTAATAGAGTTGAACCAATGTATTACATATATAATAATAAAAATAGGTTTTAAAAGTTATAATATATATTGAAAGACAAATAGTAATTTGTTGAAATGGAGGATAGATTATGAAAAAGACATTATTTGCCATTTTACTATGTGGGGTTATGGTTTTGGGTTTAACGGGGTGCATCAAAGAAAATAATGATGATGATAAAAAATCATATAAAAATAATGTTGAGTGTTGTGAAGGTTGTATGTGTGGTGATACTATAGAATTATTAAAAACAACTGAAACTGCTTGGATATTAACTAAAATAGACAGTGAAGGAGAATACAAGTATATTAAAGATTCCTTTATTAATTTTCACGGAACTGGAAAAAATAAATTTGCTTTTTTCAATAACGATAGGGAAATAAAAGGAGAATTTACAATTAATAAAAATAATGAAATAGTATTAGTATCGAATGATGGCATAAATAATAAAATAACTTGTAAATTAGGCGAAGAAAAAGATTTAATTGCAGTTATGTATTGTGATAATAATTTTGGTACATTTACATTACAAAAACAAGGAACACTTGAATTGCCAAATATAATAAAGGATACTGTATCAAAAACGAAAACAATAAAGATTAAAGGAAAACAATCAATTACAGAAGAACAGAAAATAAATGTATTTTTATCAGTGATAAATAATTCTGAAGTATGGACAGGTGCTATAACATTACCATCACCTAAATATGAATTGGAATTATTGGATATTAATAACGATAGTATTGCAAAAATTTTATACAATCCAGAACATTATTTTACTATTGAAATAAACGGAAAGAGTTATGAACTAACAAATATTGATAAAAACTCATTGAATACAATAATAGACAAATAAGCAAATTAAAATTTGAAAGTGAGATGATATTTTTGAATAAAGACATATTATCATCTAGTATAGACAAAATTCATACTACTGAAATGGGTGCTGATAGAATTAAAAAGAATCTGAAATTGAATACTAATGATGTAGTTAAATTTTGTAAAAATAAAATATTAGATAAGAATTGTAATATTTATAAGCAGGGTAAAAATTGGTATTGTGAAATTGATAATATTAAAATAACTATTAACTCTTATAGTTATACAATTATTACAGCACATTTAATCAAATAAATTACAATTTTTTTGTTAAATAAATATGAATTTGTTATAGAATGATGGTAGAAAGAATGAAAAAATTTGAAATGATAGAAGATTTAGCTACTAAAACAGGTTTAACAAAAAATGAATGTGAAAAAGTATTTAACGCTACTTTTGAAATTTTTAAAGATGAATTAGCTAAAGGAGAAAAAGTTTCGGTTGCGGGATTTGGAACATTTAAAATTACTGAAAGAGCTGCTAGAGATGGCAGGAATCCTTTAACTGGTGAAAAAATAAAAATTAAAGCTTCAAAATCAGTAAACTTTAAACTTAGCACAGCCATAAAAGACAAAATAAATTAAATGCTTTTAAACAAGTCAAAAATGGCTTGTTTTTTTGTAAAGTGAGAGAAAAAATTTAAAAAATCTACCGAAAACGGAAAAATGTGGTATTATATATATAACAAGAGGATATATTGCAAGAAAAGAAAGGAGGAAATATGTGAAGTTTATTTATAGAATGCTACAAATTTTTACAATAATAGTATTCGTATTTCTAGTATTCTTTGTTGAGGAATGTATAAGGTTAGAACTTAATTTGTATGATAAGCCACTTGTTAAATTAAAAGTTGAAGAAATAAAGAACAATAACAAAAATATATATATTGAAGAAATACATAGTTTAGGTTTTACTGTTAGATATGAATATGATCTTAACCAAAAGTCAGAGGATCTAGTCCAATATACAATTTCCAAAAAGACTTTTAAAGCAATGTTTAAGGGAAATATTTGGCAGTGGTCTAAAGAAACAAAAGAGGAAAACATCAAAAAAATAATTGCTGAAAACAACTACACTATTGTAGATGTTAGAACTAAAGAAGAATTTGATTCGGGTCATTTGGTTGATGCAATAAATATACCAGAAGAAGAATTAGAAAAAAATCTTAATAAACTTGACAAAAACAAATATATTTTTGTTTATTGTAGAAGTGGAAGAAGAAGCCACAATGCAATGATTAAATTAAATAAAAATGGTTTTAAAAATGTTATTGATTTAGGTGGATATGAAAAAATAACAGTTTTTAAAAAAGATAACTAAATTGGAGGAAAAAACTGAAAATTGAAAAAAATAAATAATTAAACTTATTGTTATAATAGCACTTGCAGCTATAATGTGTGAGGTAGTATATGTTCTATCGAATAATAAAAAAATTAATCTTCCTAAAATGGGAGAAGTTGAAGAAGTTTTAATAAAGGAAGATAATAGAGCTGTTACTATTAACGATAAAAAAGAAATAGAAAAGATATACAAAATAATAGAAAATAAAAAGTCTATGAAAAAAAGTGTAACAGATACACCAAATGATGTTAAAAAACTTATAAAAATTTCTTTCATTATAGGTGTTGATGAAAAGAATATAATGAATATTTATATGAAAGATGATATGTATTATCTTGAACAACCATACAATGGAATATTCAAATTAAGTAAAAAAGAATACGAAGATTTAATGATGTATTTATCTAGAGTCTATACTATTGGTGAAATGTCAAAATATAATGTTACAAACAACAAAATAATGTTGGAAATAAAAAATGACGAAATGAAGTCAGAAAATATGATGAATAACAAAATTAAATTGATTATCAAAAATATGACTAAGAAAACTTATGAGTATGAAGAAGATTTTTATGTAGAAATGGAAAAAGATGGTAAGTGGTATGAAGTAAAATGGACAGAAGAACCATCATTTAACTTAATTCTTCATGTGATTAAGGGTGAGGAAACAATTACAACTGAAATAGACGGAATGTTTAGAGAATCTTTGACAAAGGGAAAATACAGAATTGTTAAATCATTTAATGAGGAAAATTCAAGCGAAGATACTGAAATAGTACATTCAGCAGTAGAATTTGAAGTTAAATAAATAATACAAAAGAAGAAAGCATTTCTGATACTATATAAGTGATGCTATATAAGTAATGCTTTCTTTTATTGTAAGAATATGGGGAGATGCTTAAAATGAAAGAAAAAGCACCAAATTGGTTAAAACTAGACAATGCGGCAACTATTTATCCGTCAACATTATCAAGAAAATATGCTGCTATGTTTCGTGTTAGCATGACTTTAAAAGATAAAATAGACAAAGATGTTTTACAATATGCATTAAACAATGTAATAGATAGATTTCCAACTTTTAAGTATAAGTTAAAGCAAGGACTTTTTTGGTGTTATTTTAAAAGAATAAAAGATAACCCCATAATAGAACAAGATTATAATAATCCTATGTTTAGAATAAAGTTTAAAAATCATAGAAATTATCTATTTAGAGTTAGATATTATGAAAATAGAATTGCTGTTGAATTTTTTCACGCCTTAACCGATGGAACAGGGGCAATTATATTTATATCTACATTAGTAGGAGAATATATTAAATTAAAATATAATGCAAAAATTACGTATAATAATTATGTTTTAAATCCAAATGCAAAAGTTAGTAGAGAAGAATATAGTGATGACTTTAAAAAGTATGCTAGAAAAGTTGGGAAGTTAGTGCATGAAAGACCAGCATATCATTATAAAGGAACTCTTATTAGTAATAATGATTTAAATGTTATTACTGGTATTATTAAGATAAATGCTCTTAAAAAAATAACTAAAAAGTATAACTGCACTATAACCTGTTTATTAACATCATTATACATTCTATCTATACAAGAATTATATAATAGAGAACATAAAAAGAATAATAAACCAATAAAAATATCAATACCAGTTAATTTAAGAAATTATTATAAAAGTAATACAATGAGAAATTTTTCTTCTTATGTAAATGTTGGGATAGATACTATATATGGTAATTACTCTTTAGAAGAAATAATAAAAATAGTTAAAAACACTTTGGAACTTAACTTAACTGAAAAAATGTTAAATGCTAAAATAAGCGCTAATGTAAAAATAGCAAGAAATTATTTCATAAGACTACTACCAATGTTTATAAAAAAGCATATAATGTCATTTACCGAAAAAATGATGGGGGATAGATATTGTTCTAATACCTTATCTAATTTGGGTAATATTGTATTACCCAAAGAAGTAGAAAAATATGTTTTAGAAATGGGAATTGCAATAGGAAAATCCAGAGGAAAACCTGCATCATCAGCAATGGTTGGATATAATGGTAATTTATATATAACTATAACTAGAAAAATAAAAGAAGCTGAATTTGAACGAATATTATTTACTACATTAGTTGAAATGGGAGTACCAGTTTTAATAGAAAGTAATAGGAGGTTATGATGAGTTATTGCGTTAATTGTGGAGTTAAATTAAAACAATCTGAAAAAGTTTGTCCTTTGTGTAATACAAAAGTAATAAATCCAAATAACTTAAAAGATAAGTTTACTCCGGCATATAGTCAAGCAGTTGAAAAACATAAAGAAATAAATAAAAAATACTTATGCGAGTTAATAACAGTTGTATTAATATGTGCAGCTATTATTACAGTTTTATGTGATTTGATATTTACAGGTAATATTACATGGAGTATTTATGTAATTGTATCTATTTTGTTTTTAGATTCTAAACTATCATTTATATTATTTAAAAATAAATTTATTCCATTATTAATTGATTTATTCGCAACTGAAACATTAATATATGTAATAGCATATTTAAATAAAGGGTTACATTGGTTTTATTATTTAGTTTGTCCATTTATATTTATAATTTGGATTTATATCGTACTTTGTGCATTTGTATTAAGTAAGAAAAAATTTAATTTATTAAGAAGATTTTCCGTTGCATTTTCATTTATATCAGTAATTCTTTTAACAATAGAGATGTGTGTTGATATGTTTAAATATGAGAAAATTATTATTAATTGGTCAATATATGCTATATTACCAATAACAATTATAGGATTAATTCTATTTATAATTTCTTATAATAGAAAATTAATGGATGAAATAAAACAAAGGATATTTATTTAGATAGGGGTGTAAATATGTGGAATAAGTATAAAAAATATATATTAATAGCAGTATTTTCAATAATTATCTTAATAATTATTGATATATCACAAGCACTCATATTTCAAAATAGTCCAGTATTAAAGATAAGGGAACACTTTGATGGAGGGACACTTTATTATAAAGATAAAGGACTAATTACATATACCTATAATTGCATAGGTAAAAAAAGAAAAACAGTTTTAAAATGGGAAAAATTTTCTTGTCCTTTAAAAGAAACAACTTTTGAAATAATAGATGAAAGTAAGAATATCAAAGATTTTACATGTGCTGAAGCTCTAGAAGAAATATACAGGGATGATGAATATATTTATTTTTTAAGTTGTATGAGAAGTGAATACATAAAAGTAAATTATAGTCCAAATCATTTTAGTGAAAATATTACAACTGCTTTAAAAGAAGGAAGGGTTAAAATATCAGATTTAGATATATTTAAAATTGATTATATTAAAAAAGAAATAAGTAAAGAACAACTTGAAAAAGAAGAACAAGTTACAGATAATAAAGAAGAAAATAAAAAGGAAGAGCAATCAAAAAAAGAAGAATCAAATAAAAATGATAATACAAATAATAACGATAAAAATAATTCAAATGAAAACAATAATGTAAATAAAAATAACATTACTAATAATAAAGAAAACAATAATGAAAGTAAAGGTCAAAATGGTGGAACAACAAAACCAGAGGAAAATAAACCTAATCCTCCAAAAGAACCAGAACCAATACCAGAACCAAAAACACAAGCTGAAATAAATGACGAATATAGAAAAAAATTAGAAAATAAATATTCAGTTAAAATCGTATATAAGGATGAAAATGGAAATTACTTAATTGGTGGATCTATAAATACTGAAAAACTAAATGATGATAATGAGATAAATAGGTATTTGAAAGAAGTTGAATCTACATTAAAAAAATATCCAAATGGTTTCTTTAAAGAAATGAAAGATAATAATGTATCTCTTAGAATCTATATGGTAAATAAAATAGATGGTGGTCATTCTGGGATGACAGATGGAATGAATCAAAGTAATATTACAGTAACTATCGGAACAGCTGGTACTAATTTATTTGAATATACCCTTCACCATGAGTTAATGCACTATATAGATATTTATATGAGACAAAAAGATCCGACATTAAATTTAGCAGAAATAATGAAATCCTATAATCCAGAAGGATTTAGTTATGGCTCTAATGATAGCACTTATGATTATAATTTTTCAAATCCAAATGAAGCATATTTCTTATCTTCTTATTCAAGGCAAAGTTATTTAGAGGATAGAGCAGTTTTGTTTTCGGATATGATGACTAGAACATCAACAAGGCCATATTACAATGATGATACTCCACTAAATAAAAAAGCAAAATTAATAAATGATCAACTTCATAAATATTATAATTGTGTATCAAAATCAGCAAAAGAACACTGGGAAAGATTTATTTAAAGGATTAAAAGTAATAGAAGCGACTAAAACAAGTGCAGAAGTAATAAAATTAGAAGCACCAAAATATAGAATAACAGCAGTAGAATATATAAATGAGTTGTATGAATATGACAGTGATACGAATAATTTAAAAATAGATAATACACCTGATGAAAACATGAGATATTATGGAAGTAATCCAAATAACTATGTAAGTTTTAATAATGAATTATGGAGAATAATAGGAGTATTTAAAGATAATGTAAAGTTAATAAGGAATGAAAAACTAGGTTACTTATCATGGGATAGTAGTGAATCAACAATAAATAACGGAAATGGAATAAATCAGTGGGGTGAAAGTACATATGAAGATGGAACAACATACGAGGGATCTGATTTAATGCAATATTTAAATAAGATGTATTATGGAGGAGATACAACAGTAACATGTTATAATAGCTTTAATAATGTAACTACAACATGTCCAAAGAATAGTAAAGGTAATTTCTTAACAATAGATGGAACATCTAAATCATTAATAGATAATCATACATGGAATACAGGAGCAGTAGAAACAACTAAAAAAGCAGATACACTTGCATTCTATAACGCAGAAAGAGGAATAACAATTGGAAAAATATGTACGGTTTCATCCTCAGATTATAAATGCAATGACACAGTAACAAGAACAACAGAATGGACTGGATATGTTGGATTACCATACGTAACAGACTGGGCATATGCAAGTGACGAGAACATTTGTGAAACAAATATGCTTGCCAAAGACAGTTCAAATAATAATATATGCAAAAACAATAACTGGATGCATTGGAGTAGTTGGTTATGGTACATGTCACCGTCTACATTAAGTGCACACTTTTCTTGGGCCATATATGTTGTTGGATATAATAATAGTAGTTATACAGCAGGAGGTTATAGTGTTAAACCTTCAATCTATCTAAAATCCAATGTCTTAATAGAAAGTGGTGCAGGAACAAGTAATAATCCATATATATTAAAATTAGGAGAATAAAGAAAATGTGCGATGCATTTTCTTTTTGTACATAAAAAAAAGAACATATGTCCTCTTGACAAACAAAAAAGGGGCGGGGGTATGATGGGTGTATAGTATAAATAGAAGGAAAAGGTAAATTTAAAGATTTAGCAATATGTAATGGAACAAAAACAAGTGTAGAAATACCTAATACAGTTATAAGTATAGGAAGACGTGCATTTTTCAATAATAAATTAACAAACTCAACAATAATATTTCCAACTACACCACTAACTATTGATTGTCATGAATTTGATAATAATCTTGAGGAAATAATATATCCATCTAATGTAACTTACGTTTGTGTGGAATAATCAATTTAATAGTGATTTTTATTTAAAAAAACAAGGGGTAATTTATACCTCTTGTTCGAAACTCATTGTTGCTGTTATTTGTAGTTCTGTATTGTTATTAGATGCATCTATTCCTATTTGAGTATCTGCTTCATCATTCATTTTTTCATTTTCTCCTTCATACCATTCAAAGAATACTCTTATTGTAAATGGTTCGAAAGTTTTGTTTTGGTTATAGTTTACTGTTCCATTTATTTTTCCATCGACTAGAGATATTGTTTGTATTTCATCTCCCTCAGTATAACTACTATCTATGATTGAATATTTAGAGATTATTAAATCAGGGATATTTCCATTTATTATATTTAGAGAAACGGAATAATTAAAAGAAACTTCTACGTTTGAAGGGTCTACTACTATATCGAAATATCCCTTAGAAGAAGGGGCTACAACATTACTAGCAACATGATTGTTGCCTTCCATAACTGGTGTTAACTTCATTGTAGATATTGAACCATTAGTTATATCATTGTTATTAATTTTTATTTCCCATTTTGAGAATTGAATTTTAATATCACTAGTTGCATCAGCAATATACCTTGAATAGGTATGACTCATTAGTCCAAGTGTTAATGATAAAGACACTAAAACCATAAGAACTTTTAACTTTTTAATCATGCTACCCCTCCTTTACATAATCATTGTACTATCATATATGTAAAACATCAACAAAAAATATGTAAAATTGTTTTGGTTTACGTACAAATTTACATATTGATTGACAACTCATATTGTGAATAATAAAGCATATTAATTATTGAGGTGATTTTATGGATGTTAATGAAATTTACTATGAAATAGCACTTAAAATAAATGAGAAGTTATATAATCAAAATGTTATTACATTTTCTATGTATAATGAGGCCTTGAGAACTTTATTGGGATATAAAAAATAATGGATTTGTGTAAAATAAGGGAAAAGTTAAATTTGGGTATACCTTTAACTGAGTTAAATTTAAGAGTAACTTATTATTCAAGGGTATCTACTGATCATTCTTTGCAAATTAATTCTTTGAAAAATCAAAATGATTTTTTTGATTCTATGATTAAAAAAAATGAAAATTGGATTTATGTAAAGCCATATATAGATGAGGGTATAAGTGGTACATCAGACGTTAAACGTGATAATTTTATGAGAATGATAAATGATGCTAAAGTTGGATTATTTGATTTAATTATTACCAAGGAAATATCTAGGTTTTCTAGAAATACTTTAGATAGTATAAAGTATACAAGAGAATTACTTAATAGTGGGGTAGCAGTTTTGTTTGTGAATGATAATATAAATACTGTTTTACCTGATAGTGAGCTTAGATTAACTATTATGGCTTCCTTGGCACAAGATGAAATAAGAAGGTTATCTGAAAGAGTTAAATTTGGAATGAATAGATCTATATTAAATGGAAATATCTTAGGTAATGATACTCTATTGGGATATAAAAAGGATATTGATTCTGGAAAATTATGTGTAATAGAAAGTGAAGCGGAAATAGTAAGAGATATATTTTATAAATATGCTGTTTTAAATTATTCTATTAATGGTATTTCTAAATATTTAAATGATAACAATATAAAAACAAGGCAAAAAAAGAGTTTTAGTGTATCTTCAGTTTCAAGAATCTTAAGAAATCCTAAATATAAAGGGTATTATTGTGGTAAGAAATCTGAAGTTGTTGATTATATGACAAAGAAGGTTAAAGTAATTCCAAATAGTGAGTGGATAACGTATTTAGATAATGAAAAGGTTTCTCCTATAATATCTGTTGAAATGTGGAATTTGGCAAATGAAAGGTTAAAAAAGAGGAGTAAGAAGTTTGGTAAATCTTATGATAAGGTGATGTATCAAAATAGGTATCCATTTAGTGCTAAAATATATTGTGGAAATGATTTAAACTTTTTTCATAGAAGAAAGCAATGTAAGAATGATATTTGTTGGGTATGCTCTTGTAAATTAAATCGAGGTGTGGAAATATGTTCATCTCCAATTATTAGAGAAAAAGAGATTTTTTTTATATTGAATGATATTATTAATAATAGTTTAAGTGTTGATAAAGTGATTAAAATACTTATGAATATTTATACTAAATGTGGTAATAGTGACTTAAATATATTGAAACTTCAGAAAAGTGTAGAGGATATAAATACTAAGAAGATAAAGTTATTGGATTTAAATATTGATGGATATATAACAAAAGATGAGTTTATAAGGAAGAATTGTGAATATAATAAAAAAATAAATGAAATTAACAAAAGCATAAATAATTTGTTAAAAATAGAAGATAGTAAATATGATTTAAAGAAAGAGATAATTGAATTATTTAAATCTAATGTAGTGAGATGGGATATAATTAGGTTATTATTAAATAAAATAGTAGTGTATGGAGATTTTGATAAAATAAAACTTGATATATATTTAAATTTTGTTTGTAATTGGTGTGATAAGATTTATGAATTTATGAGGGGTAATGATGTTGTTAGTACAAAAAGATATAAGGTTTTGTATTGTGTTAATGTAAAATTATAAAGAACTATTATGTAAAAAAAACGAGTTTATCTCGTTTTTATTCTACAGTAACTGATTTTGCAAGATTTTTTGGTTTGTCTATTTCACAACCACGTAAGCGTGCAATTTCATATGCAAGTAATTGACATACAACTATAATTAATAAATTTTGCATAAAAGGAGTAGTTGTAGGTACAGTTATTATATAATTTGCTACTATATTAGAAGTGTTTATACTATTTTTTGTTATTAGTATTGTTTTAGCACCTCTTGAACTTGCTTCGGTTAAGTTACTTAATGTTTTTTCTACTAAATCATCTTCTGTTAGTATACAAATAACTGGTGTATCTTTTGTTAGTAAAGCAATAGGTCCATGTTTAAGTTCGCCTGCTTTAAAACATTCACTATGAATGTAAGATATTTCTTTTAATTTTAAACTTGCTTCTTCACATATTTCACTATCTATACCTCTTCCTATATAGTACATATCATTTTCCTCATATATAGATTTTGCTATTTCTTTATATGATTGATTTTCTATAACTTTACTTACTAATTTATTTAAATCTTTTGTTTCTTTTAGTATGTTAGTAATTTCTGTTTCGTTTAATTTTTTTAATTTGTGCATTGCTTTTAATATAAGTAGAGACATTATATAACTTTGTGAAAAATATCCTTTAGTAGTTGCTACACTTATTTCGGGACCTGCAAGCATTGGAATAATATATTTAGCTTCTCTTGCTATTGTAGATGATGTAACATTTACTATTGCAAGTGTATCGACATTATTTTTATTTGCTAATCTTAGTGATGCTAAAGTATCAGCTGTTTCACCACTTTGTGATATGACAATTACAAGTTTGTTTTTATCAAAAACGTGTGGTTTATATCTATATTCGCTTGCAACAGTTGTATCACATTTAATATGAGTATCATATAGATATTTGTCAATCAAACTTTTTCCAATAAGTCCTGCATAGTATGCACTTCCACATGCAACTATATCAATTTCTTTATATTTAGTTATGTCAATTATATCATCAGTTATTTTATTATCTGGTGTATATTTTGCATATAATTTATGTGCTAATTCTGTTTGTTCATTTATTTCTTTTAACATAAAATGTTCATAACCCTGTTTTTCAGCATCCATAATGCTCCATGTTGCTTCTTCTATATTTTTATTTATTATTTTATCATCATGATATATTTCATATTTATTTTCATTTAGTTTTACTATCTCATTATCATCTAATATAATAAATTTTCTTGTATATGAAAGTATAGCAGAAATATCACTTGCTAAGAAGTTTTCATTTTCACCAACGCCTAATATTAAAGGTGCTGCATTTTTTATTCCATAAATATTGTTTGAATCTCCACTAAACATTACTAAAATAGCAAAACTGCCTCTTAATTCTTTAACTGCTTTTTGGATTGCTTCTATTTCGTTTTTGCCATTATAATATAAATCAATTAGACCAGCAATCATTTCTGTATCTGTATCTGTTTCAAATTTATATCCAGCTTCTTTTAGTTTTTTTTCAATTTCTTTATAATTCTCAATTATACCGTTATGTACAAGTACAACTCTTCCTAACTTATGTGGGTGAGAATTTTTTTCGTTTACTTTTCCATGAGTTGCCCAACGTGTATGTGCAATTCCCATGATTGGTTTATTTATATTTTCTTTATTAAGTTTTTTTTCTAATTCGTCTATTTTTCCAACGGATTTTATTATTTTTATTTCCCCATCATCAAGTAGTGCAACACCTGATGAATCATATCCTCTATATTCTAATGCTTTTAACCCCTTTATTAATACTTCTTTTACGTTTCTGGCTCCTTTATAGCCAACAATTCCACACATATTTTACCTCCTAATTAAAATTATACAATAAAAAGATTATTATCGCAAATGCCATATATGCTAGTTTATTCAAAAATGTAAATTTGTATTATTTTTAGTAAATATTTTGCATAAGATATTGTGAATAATTAAAAAATGCAGAAATTTTTTGAAATTTATTGACAAAAATCTAAAAATGATTAGTATATCAACCACTAAAGAAGAAATTGGAGTTAAAAATAATTATCGCGATTTAGAAACTTTGTTTATAATTAGCGTTTTGGAGGAGTTATGAATAAAAATGGCTTAAAAAAGATAAAACGCAGAGAACTTTTGGAACTTATGCTAAAGCAAGCAGAAAGAATTAAGGAATTAGAAGATAAGCTTAATGCTGTAACTGATGAACTTAATTCTAAGAGAATAAAGATTAAGGAATCTGGTTCTATCGCTTCGGCTGCTTTGAGATTAAGTGGAGTATTTGAGAGTGCTGATGCGGCAGCAAAAGAATATCTTGATAATGTCAAGGAAAATTGTAATAAGATAGAATTTTCTATAAGAAAAGAAGCGTTAGATGAAAAGAAAAAAATTATAAAAGAAACTGAAGCAAAGTGTAAGAAGAAAAAGGAAATGTTAGAAGCAAGATTTAAAAAACGTGAAATTGAGTTGGAGGAAAAATATAAGAAATTGGAATCTGAGTTAAAAAAAGGTAATAAAAAAGCTTCTAATAAAAATTCTAAGGGAAATTTATGAAAAAGATAAAAGAAATGTTAGATAGATACTTAAGTTCTAGGAGAAAAAAAGAAATTAATTATAGTGATATTTCTATTGGTGATATTGAAGAAGAGTTACATAGAGAAATTTATAGACATAGTTTTTCTAAATTATTTAAAAATACTTTATCTGTTTTGATAATAATTGTTGCTATTGCAACTTTATTTGCAACTTTATTTATGCCTGTATTAGAAATAACTAATTCTAGTATGAAACCATTACTTAACGATAATGAGATTGCATTATCTATTAAAACGTCTAAGTTAAAAACTGGTGATATAATCGCATTTTATCATGGAAATAAGATATTAGTTAAAAGGGTGATAGCTGTTTCTGGTGATTGGGTAAATATTGATTCGAATGGTGTTGTGTATGTGAATGGTAATGAGTTAAAAGAAACATATGTGAGTGAATTAGTAAGAGGAGATACAGGAATTACTTATCCACTTCAAGTGAGTGATAATAGTGTGTTTGTTTTAAGCGATGAGAGAGATATTACGATGGATTCTCGTAATGAGGATATATCATTTATAAAAAATGAAGATGTGATTGGTAAATTGTGTCTTCGAATTTGGCCTTTTAGAAAAATAGGCGTGATTTAGGTTGTTTTTAAGGAGGAGTTATGAAAAAAATTAAGAGAATAGTAATTTTTTTGTTAACCATTGTAATGGTTGTTATGCCTATTACAAATACATTTGCGAGTCCACTTGAAGGATATAAACAAGTAGCAAATCTTGGTGGATGTAATAGTAATTCTAAAGATGGAGTTATAGTATGCAAAACAATTAGTGAATCTAATTTAGAAAATTATTTTGATATTACATTATCAGTAGAAACAACAAGTAAAATTGAAGAGGTAACTAAAGCACAAGATTTAGCAGTAGTGCTTGTTATGGATATCTCTAATACAATGAATGAAAAATTTAAAGGTGGTGGCAGTAGCACAAAAATAAGTGCTGCTAAAAACTCTGCGATAGATTTTATAAATGAATTTTATAAATACTCAATGAATAGTAATGCTGTAAGGCAGATTGGTTTAGTTACATTTAATAGGGATTCACATGATATTTTTGGAGGATTAAAAAATGTAAATAGTACTTCACAAACTACTTTAATAGATAGTGTTAATGGTATAACTGCTCCATCTGGTGCTGATATTAAATGGACAAATATGGAGTCAGGTTTAAAAATGGGTAATGATTTACTTAATACTACTAGTGTTAAAAATAAATATATAATTTTCTTAACAGACGGATTGCCTACGACATATATACGAAGTGGTTATGAAGGTTATACACCGGCAAATACAACTCATAATTCTAATAAAGGATATGTGGAAGGTAACTTTTATAACTTTGTGAAAAATAAAAAGGTTCCTGGTACAAATTATAGTGAGTTTGGTGCAAGAAAAGCGGAGTTACAAGCTTATGGTATGAAGAATAAAGGAATTAAAATTTATTCAATTGGTGTAGGTATAACAAGTCAAAGTACTTTGTATCATTTACAATATGAAGCAAATGATAATGGCTATGCATTAGATCAAACAGTAGATACAGATACTGAAATTAATAATCATAATTATACCAGTGGTGTAACATATAGGGTTCCTAGATATTATACAATATTGCCTGGAGTAAATGTTCCAAGTAAGAATGCTACTACTGATGCTAGTGTAAGAGCTAAATATAATGATTCTTCATATTATGAAACATGGTTAAGTGAATACATTGGTTCTGATACTATAGGAACAAATAAAAAAAATAGAAAGTATTATTATGATTCAGATAATAAAGATGCCTTAGAAAGTGCCTATAATAAAATCTTTGAAGATATTAAGGAAATGACAAGTCAAGAAATAAATGCTTCTTGGGTTGCTGAAGATCCGATGAATGTGAGTGGGCAAATAAATAATATAGAATTTGTTGGCTTATATGATGATAATATGGTATTAAAAGATAAATTAAATATTGCAAATGATAATGAAAGTGATACGGCAAGTTATAATGAAACTAAAGATACTATTTCATGGGATTTAAAGAATTCTACAAGAACAGAAATAACGAAAGAAGAGAATGGTAAAGTAGTAACTTATTATAGATATGAAGTTAAATATAGAATTCGTTTAGAAAATGAATTAACTGATTTTAATGAAGGGAATAATTATCCTACTAATGGTAAAACATATCTAGATTATGTAATTATAGAAAATGTGAATGGTGAAAATGTAAGAAGTGAAAAAAGAACAATAGATTTTCCTATTCCAGAAGTAATTGGTTATCTTGGAAATTTAACTTTTAATAAAATATCTAGTTATGGCAATGTGCCACTTGACGGTGCAATATTCGAATTAATTCATGATAGAAATTGTCCATGTATGAAAGAAAGAAAACATATTGATGAAAATTATTCTATAAATAGTATTTCAAATAATGGAGTGGTAACATTTAATAATATTCCATCAGGACATAAATATAAACTTCATGAAATAGAAACAGATATTTATCATGATGTAGATACTACTATGTATAATGTAACTGTTTCTTATGGAGTAGTAGTTACTGATCTTAAAGATAATAAGGTTATAAATAAGTATAAAACTAGGAATTTAACTATTTTAAAGGAAGTTTTAGATGTTTCTTCTAATAAATCGTTTGAGTTTGAAATAGAAGCAACGTATAGAGGTAAAAATCTGGATGGAACTTATAAGATATTAAAAAATGGAATTGAAGGAATTATCAAATTTGAGAATGGTAAAGCAACATTTTTGTTGAAACATAATGAGAAAATAGAAATTAAAGATTTACCATACGATATAAAATATAAAATTAAAGAAATAAATAGTGAGGGATTTGTTGTTAAATATCAAGTAAATGATGGAGAAATTAAGTTATTTGATATAAACAATATAAATGAAAATATCTTGGGTGAGGATACAAATATAAAATTTATAAATTCATCAGGATATGAAATGCCTGCTACAGGTAGTAGTGGTATGTTAATTTTGATAATAATGGGTTCACTATTATCAGCGATACCTGTTATTTATATATCAATTAGTGTTTTAAAGAAGAAAGCTGACTATTAAAACATTAGTTAAAAAAGGAAAGGAAAAGTAAAATGAAAACAATTAAAAGAATATTTAGTTTATTACTTGCTTTTGTATTTGCAATTGTTCAAGTAAATCCAGTAAATGCAGATGATAATACTGGTTCAATAACTATTAATAAGGCCGTAGTTAATGAAACATACAAAATTTATAAGATATTAGATCTTGAAACTTATGATGCAGTTAATAATCATTATATTTATAGAGCTAATTCTAATTTTAAAGCATTCTTAGATGATGCTAATCTAGGTTTAAAATATTTAGATAAGAAGAATGAAAATGGGGACGCTTATTATGTTTGGAAAGAAAATGCAAATGAAAAAGAATTTGCAAAAGAAGCATTAGCTTATGCTGAAGAGAATAATATTGCTTCAACTTACAAGAAAGCAACTAGTACAACAGTTAAATTTGAAGGTTTAAGTTTGGGTTATTATTTAGTAAATTCATCAGTAGGAACATTGCTTCATTTAACAACAACTAATCCAGACGGAGTTGTAAATGAAAAGAATACAGTTGTACCAGATGTGGATAAAGATGTTAAAGAAAACTCTACTGGTGAGTATGGAAAAGAAAATGATGCTAAAATAGGTGATACTGTAGAATTTAAATCAACTATTATAATTGGTGCTGGATATAGTGATTATGTACTATATGATAATATGAGTGTTGGTTTAACTTTAAATAGTGATTCAATTAAACTATATGTTAATGATACTTTGGTAGATAGTAATAATTATACAGTAGATACAAGTGTTACAGGATATACATTTGTGGTTACATTTGATAATGATTATATCGCATCATTGCCAAGGAATACTAAAATAGAAGTAAAATATACTGCAATATTAAATAAGGATGCAGTTATTGAAGGTGATGGCAATATAAATGAAACATACTTAAAGTATGGAAATAAAGAAACTGATACTAAGAAAACAACAACTTATACTTATTCATTTAATTTAAAGAAAACAGATAAGGATGGTAATGAATTAACTGGTGCAGAATTTAAATTGTATGATAAGAACAATAATGAAATTGCTGTAGTTTATGATAAAGAAACTAGTACTTATCGTGTAGCAGAAGCAGGTGAAACTGGTGAAACAATAAAAGTAGGTCATGCAGTTATTGAGGGATTAGATAATGATACATATTATTTGGAAGAAGTAGTAAGTCCTGTTGGATACAATAAATTAACTAGTAGAGTTGAATTTACTGTTAATAAAAAGGAAAGCAATAAAACTTATGTAAGAAGTGAGGTAACAGTAAAAAATTATACTGGTTCACAATTACCAGAAACTGGTGGTATTGGAACAATCTTATTTGTTACATTTGGTTTAACATTAGTACTAGTATTTGGAGTATTATTAGTTACTAAGTTAAGGGCTTATAAGGAAAATATATAATTATATAATTAGTCAGCTTAAATTTAAGCAAGTTCATATTTAGGAAGAATTTTCTTCCTAAATGTGGAAATAATAAAAGAGAGGTAAAGGGATTATGAAAAAGCATAAAGTAACAATAATTATGATAACACTTTTTTTCATAGGACTTTTAACACTCTTTTATCCAACTTTGAGTAATTACTATAATGAGAAAAATCAATCTAAAACAATATATAATTATGAAAATATATTAAATGAAAAAAATAAAATAGATTTTGATAAATTAAAAGAAGATGCGATAAATTATAACAAGGAATTAAGTGAGTTAACAGAACCACTTTTAAGTTATGAAAATATACAAAATTATAATGAATTACTAAATATAAATAATGATGGTATGATTGGATATCTTACAATAGATAAAATTAAAGTGGAATTGCCTATTTATCATGGTATTAGTAATGAGGTATTAAATTCTAGTGTAGGACATTTAGAGGGTTCTTCTTTACCTATTGGTGGGAATTCTACTCATTCTGTGTTGTCAGCTCACAGAGGTCTTCCATCAGCAAAATTATTTACAGATTTAGATAAATTAGAAGTTGGGGATATTTTTAAAATAACTGTATTAGATGAGGTATTGACTTATGAAGTTGATAAGATAGTTATAGTTAGTCCATCTGATAGAGAATATTTAAAAATTGAAGAAGATAAAGATTACGTTACATTGTTAACATGTACTCCTTATGGTATAAATACGCATAGATTATTAGTAAGAGGTGTTAGAGTAACTGGAAACATAAAAAAGAATTATATAACAACAGAGGGTTTTAGAATAAATAGGATGATAGTAATACCTATTGTAGCACTTCCAATAATAGTATTATTGCTGTTGATAATATTAATTAAACCAGTAAAAAGAGTTGGTATTAATAAATATGAAGAATTTCTTTATCCAAATGGAAAAAGATAAATTACGGAGGTAATTATGAAAAGAATAAAAATTTTGCTAGTAGCATTTTTCTTACTTTTTTATATAAGTGAGATAAAAGCACTTTCTACTAATGTAGTGGATTTTAAAAAATTGGGTTCTATAAATATAACTTTACTTGAAAAAGAGGATAATATTAAAATAGAAGGTGCTGAAATTACTCTTTATAAAATAGCAAATGCGAAGGAAGAAGCTCATAATTTAATATTTGAATATGTAGATGAATTATCAAATTGTAATTTGTCTATCGAAAGTTTAAAAGCAGAAGATGTTAGTAAATGTATTACTAAGGATATTACTGGTATAAAAAAGATTACTAGTGCTGAAGGTGTGGTTTACTTTGATGAACTAGATTTGGGATTGTATTTAGTTAAACAAACTAATAGAGTTAGTGGGTTTTCTAAAATAGATCCATTTCTTGTAATGATACCTAGTGAAATAGATAATAAATGGATTTATGATATAGAATCAGAACCAAAAACAGATATTATAAGAACAATTGATTTAAGTGTGAAGAAGGTTTGGAATACTACAAAAACTAATAATAATGATAGTATTAGTTTACCAAAAAGTATAGATATACAGTTATTGTTAAATGATGAAATAATTGATACTGTTACTTTAAGTGAAGAAAATAATTGGCAATATACTTTTTCTAATATAGAAAAAAATGATAATTATGTAGTTAGGGAAGTAAATGTACCAAATGGATATACAGTTACTTATCAAAAAGATGGTAATTTGTTTATAGTTACAAATACAAGTAGTTTGGTACATACGGGTCAAATGTATTGGTTAGTTGGCTTATTCTTAAGTATTGGTATAATATTTATAATTACTAGTTTGTTATATGATAGGAATAAAAATGAACAAAAAGGGTAAATCACTTTTAATTGTAGGTATATTATTTGTAGTAATGTCAATGCTTTTAACAATTCATTTTGAATATGAACAGGTGTATTCAAAAATAAAAAGTGACGATACTATGAAACAAATACTTAATAAGACAATTGATAATAAAGAAAATATTAAAACGATTGAAATAAATGGATTAGAATATATTGGTTATTTAGTAATTCCATCATTAGAATTAAATTTACCAGTTACAAAAGAGTATACTCCTTATTCATTAAAAATATCGCCATCAATTTATTATGGATCAATAGAAAGTAATAATTTGGTAATATGTGGTCATGCATATAGAAATATTTTTGGAAATTTATATAAGTTAAAACCAGGTGATATTGTTATATTTACTGATGTAAATAACAAAAGTTATAAATATGAAGTTGAATTAATTGAAGAACTTGGCTCAACTGACATAAAGGAAATGGTAGAAAGCGATTTTGATTTGACTATTTATACATGTACTAATGATAATTTAAGAAGAGTTACTGTAAGATGTAATCGTGTTTATAGTAAGGGTTAGGAAACTAATCTTTTTTTATTTATGAGAAAGTATTATCATATTATTTTGATTAAATAGTGCAAGTATAATTGTTTAAAATAAATTTCCATATAAAATACTACTAAAGTTGAGAAAAAACTCAACTTTTTTTTATAATTAGATTAACAAGAACTTATGGGTGGAGTATGATTTTTATGAAAGCAAAATTAAGCGAAGTTATTGGTATCGTTAATAAAATATGAACAGGGTCAGCTAGTTAAAAATCTGTTGATTTCTAAATGAGATATTAAAGTGATTAGAGATAATAATATTTTTTATAATGAAATTAAAGATTTAATTAAGTTCTAAAAAACTTTAAAAATTACTTATGTAAAAGAAGTTAAGCAGAAACCAGATTCTAAGTAGTTTCTGTTTTTCCTAAAGTATTATTTTGTATTATTTCTCATAGTTTTAAATAAGGGAGCGTGATTATGAATAATAATTGTCTTATGGAAAGTAAAGAAGTAAAAAATAAGAATAAAGAAATACTTTTAGAGGTGGCTCTCACATTAAATAAAGAGTTATTTAATGAAAATAAAATTTCATATAAAATGTTTAAATATACTGAAGATAATATTTTAAAGGAATTGAAAAGTTGTAATTTAAGTGGTGCGCATTAAATTTGTGAAAAATTTTAGAAAGGAGAAGAAGAATTGGATTTATACACTGTTCGAAAGCAGTTAAATATGGGAATGCCACTTACAAGTATAAAACTTAGGGTAACAGATTATGCAAGAGTATCAACGGATCATTTAGAACAAAAGAAATCTCTTCAAAATCAAGTGGAACATTTTGAACAATATATAAAAGAAAATCCGAATTGGACTTATGTAGGAGGTTATGTAGATGATGGAATAACTGGTACAAGTGATGTTAAAAGAGATAATTTTATGAAAATGATTGAGGATGCTAGAAGTGGTAAGTTTGATTTAATAGTTACCAAAGAAATTTCTAGATTTTCAAGGAATACTCTTGATAGTATTAAATATACACGAGAACTTTTATCTTATGGAGTGGCTGTGTTATTTGTAAATGATAATATTAATACTGTTATGCCTGATTCTGAACTTAGATTAACCATAATGGCTTCTATGGCACAAGATGAGATAAGAAGGTTATCTGAAAGAGTTAAATTTGGTATGAATCGTGCAATAGAACGTGGAGAAATACTTGGTAATGATTTACTTTATGGTTATAAAAAAGATAAGGATATTGGAGTATTAAATATTATAGAAGAAGAAGCAAAAGTTGTTAGAAGAATTTATGAACTTTATGCAGTTGATGAACTATCACTTTCAAAAATTGTTAAAACTTTAAATAGTGAAGGATTAAAAACTTGTCAAGGTAAAAAATGGGTTATATCTACTATTTCACGAATGATAGAAAACCCTAAATATAAAGGATATTATTGTGCTAGAAAATCTGAAATAGTAGATTATATGACTAAGAAGATAAAATACTTTGAAAAAGATGATTGGATTATTTATGAAGATAAAACAAGAATACCACCAATAATTGATGAAGAATTATGGGATAGAGCTAATACTCGTTTATTAAAAAGAAAAAAAACATTTAGTGAAAGAAAAGAAGATAAAAGTATTTATAAAAATAGATATTTATATAGTGCTAAAATATTTTGTGGACAGCACAATGCAGTTTTTCATAGAAGAGAATTTAGAAAAAATAAAAAAGATATTACTTGGGTTTGTTCTCTTTATTTAAAAAATGGTAAAACTACTTGTGATTCACCTAATATTAGAGAATCTGAACTAGATGCTATTTTTAGAGATTTAATTTCTAAATTACAAATAGATTTAAATGAAGTAATTGATATTCTTATGAATTATTATAAACATTTGGAGATAGATACTGGTATAGATGAAGAAATTTTATCACGTGAAAGAGGAATAAATAATCTTTATGATAAAAAAGACAAGTTATTGGAACTTAGTTTACAAGGTAGTTTATCAAACACGGAGTTTTATGAAAGAAATAATTCATTTAATGAAAAGATTAAAGCACTTGAGAATGAACTTGATTCTTTAAAAAATTATAAAGAAAAATTAAAAGGAACAACTGATAAAACTAAAGAACTTGCTGAAAACTTAAAACAGAAAGTTAAATCTAAACCAACAATAAATAAAATAATTAGTTCTTTACTAGAGCGTATTGTAGTATCTAAAATATGCAATAATAAAAATAATATTGAATTAAATATATATTTATCTTACAAAGAGGATGATGAAAAGAAAAAACTACAACCTATTTTAAGAAGTAGTTATGAATTTAAAAGAGGATATGACACTAGGGGAACTAAAAGATATAAGGTCTATTACCAAGTGAATTGTTATTTTTGCCTTTAAAAGGCATATAATTTTTCACTTGGAGACTTCATTTTCTTACACTAAGTTCAAATAGTGTTACAAAATCACCAGTTCCACCAATAAATGCACCTTGCATAGCAGCAAAAGCAATACTAGTATCTATATTTACATCTTCTTTAGGATCTATGCCATTTTCCCTTAATGCCCATTCAAATGTCATTTCTGGCATACCACCTTTTCGGCATTAAAACTTATGATGCTAAAAATACCTATAAATAAAGGGAAAGGTAGGATACATTAACACAAGTTTTTGTAAAAATGGTGGAAAGATGGCAAAAAGTAAGTTAGGTATGTCTAGTTTTGATATAGACATTAAATTTAAAGATAAAGAAGAAGCAAGGAGATATGCTAAAAGGTTAATAGAAAAAATAAGGTATGTATGTAATAAGAAAGAATGGTCGGCAACAGCAATGGTATGTATTAGTAATACTGAGGGTAATAGCACATATATTCATTACGAACATAATAATAAGGTTGGTCGCCCTAGAAAAATAAAGGAAATATACCCACATAAAAGTAATATAGAGGTTGATTGGCATTTACATATATTATTAGTATCTAAACCATCTTATGCTTTTAGAGAAGAAATAAAAAGGTATATAGATAAATGTTGGTATGGTGGAAAGAAAAAGAATAACTTTGATATAAGTAAGTTATATGATAAGAAAACATACAAGAAGAACACTAACATCAATAAAGCAGAATATTTTATTAAACAAGCAGAAGAAATATTGTTTTGTACTTATAATAAAGGTAATGAAATAGTTATTCCAAAAGGTTGTAGTTTAAAAGATTTAAATAATGCTTATATGAAAATGATGACTGCTAGAAGATATGCTAAAACTTATGGTAATGAAAAAAGATTAGCATTAGAAGATAATTATTATAATATTATGGATTTTTATTGGAATATAACAAAGGAGCAAGATAAAAAAATAATAGATAAATATATGAAAGAGGCACAGTTAATTAAGATAGCAGAAAATTATGAAAGAATAGAAAAAAGGAATAAGGTACAGGAAAATTATAGTTTACGCCGAGAGAAAGAGGAAGAATATAGCATATTTTAAAAGGGATTATTAAAGTATAGATAGTAATAATGACTATCATATAATAAATATGTTAATAATATTATAATGATATTATGTTGATATAGTATAAAGTATTATTTATTAGATTAAATAGAATAGATAAGAGGAATATAAGAGTATTATAAGTTAGATGTATTATAGCATTGTTTAAATAGATAAAAGAGGTAGATAAAGGTAAAATAAAAATGCTATATGTATAAATGATATATAGCATTAAGTATTAGTTATCGTTTAAGCCATCTATATATGCTTCAACTTTTGCTTTGTTTATAGTAGATAGTTTATTGATTTTATTTAGTAGTATAAAATCGGTATCAGAAATATTATTGGGTTTAATATCGTTTATTGGCATATCGTATTTAGTTCTACATAATAGATAGTCAATAGATGTATTGTAATAGTTTGCTAATTTAATAAGCATATCAGAACTTGGAAATACTCTACCAGTTTCGTAAGAAGATATAGTTTCTTGGGTAATATTTAAATCCATAGCAACTTTGGTTTGTAATAAGTTTTTACTATTACGAATTTGTTTTAAATTGTTCTCCATAATTTTACCCTCCTCTATATATAATTTTAAAGATATTAAAAGTCAGTGATAGCAATATTAGTTATATTTATATAATTGATATTGTATATTTTGCCAAAATATTATATAATTATGTATAGAGTGAGGTGTATAATGAAAGAAAAATTGTTGTATGGCTTTAATAGAGAAGTCAAGCATTATGAGGGGTTAAGTGTTAGAGAGGGAGCAAGTTGTAAAGTTAGATTAACTAATTATAACTTGCAAATATGTGATGTTAAGAATTCCCCTATTCATATTATTAGTTTAAAAGATATTAGTAATATTGCTATAATAAGTGATAAAGAGTTAATAGAAAAAGATAAAAATGTTATAGCAAGAGGAATTGTTGGTAATGTTTTATTTGGCGGTGCTGGTTTAATATTGGGTGGTTTAAGTGGTTTACAAAAAAAGCAAGTCGTTCAAAATATAGATTATTTAATTATAAATTATAAGAGTAATGGCGAAGATAAGGTTATTAGTTTATATGCTAATGAGGGAGTTATTGATAAAAACTTTTTAAAAGGTGTTAATAAAGCAATAGAAATGTCTAAGCAAGAATTAAAGTGCCCTTATTGTAATAGTGATATTAACTTTACAGATTTAAAGTGTCCTAATTGTGGTAAATTAGTAAGAGGTAAAAAAGAATTAAAGGCAGTTAAAATAATAGTTGGTTGTTTTGTTGGCTTTTTAGTTTTAATGATAGTTATTGCTATGACAGCAGGTGGTGGCGACCATTCTTCATATTATGAGACAAAAATAAAAAATGAAATGAATATAAGTGAAGAAAGTGCTAAGAATGTATATAGTATATTAAAAGATGTCGGCTTGGAAGATTTTGATAAAATTAAAGCAGATAGTGATGGATTAGATGGCTTTGAGGGTGCAGGTTCTAAGGGATATAGAATTAAAGCAAAAGATAGCGAAAATATAATTATATATTTAGATAGCAATAATAATGTTATATGTATTAGATATGCCGATAAAGATTATTATAGAAATGGTAATGTATTAAATAAGTTTGAGTAATATTAAAATTAAGGCGTTATAGTAGTTTTAAGGTAGTTAAGGTAATTTAGTATGATTATATTAGATTACCTTTTTTAGTAAAATTTGCGAGGAATAAATAGTAAATAAAGTAAGATTAAGTATAATGATAGATTTTATTATATAATATGGTTAGGTGGTATAGATGTCTGATTTTAATAGATTAAAAAATGGAATAATAGGTTTTATTATAGGGGATGCTATGGGCGTTCCATTAGAATTTACAAAAAGAAGAGAAGAAAAAGTAATTGATATGTTAGAATATGGTAGTCATAATATGCCAAAAGGCAGTTGGTCAGATGATAGTAGTATGGTTATAGCAACTATGCAATCTGTTATAGATAATAAAGGTTATATGGATTATAAAGATATTATGAACAATTTTATATTATGGATTGAAAAGGGAAAGTTTACATCTAATAATAAAACATTCGGTGTTGGTGGAACAACATTAAAAGCATTAAGAAATTATTATTATAGAGAAGAATTTATAATGTATAAAGACCCCTTAATGTGTGGCATAGATGATATAAAAGATAATGGAAATGGAAGTCTAATGAGAATATTGCCTATTGCTTATTATTGTTATTATAAAAAACTAAATGAAGAAGAAATTTATAAATTAGTTAAAGATATTAGTTCAATGACACATAGGCATAATATTAGTATATTAGGTTGCTATATTTATGTATTATTTGTTCTAGGAATATTAAACGGCGAAGAAAAAGAAAAAATTTATAAAGGTATTAGGGAATATAATTACAATAAGTATTTTGATAATGAAACTATAAATAATTATGGTAGATTATTAGATAATGATATTAGTTTATTAGATATAGATAATATAAATAGTTCTGGTTATGTACTAAATACATTAGAAACGGTTATATGGTGCTTTATGAATAGCAATAATTATAATGAAAGTATTATCAAAGCCATAAATTTAGGAGATGATGTTGATACCATTGGGGCATTAGTTGGCGGATTAAGTGGTAGTTATTATAATAAAATAAATAATAAATGGTTAAAAGATATTAAAAGAAAAGATTATTTATTAGATTTATGCAGTAGATACTATGAAATATTAAATAATAAATAGGAAGTGTGCTATGGGAAAATTAGATACAGTTAGTGGTAATATATTTAATTATTTAGATAATAAAGATTTAATAGTAAATAGTGCTAATAAATATATGACATATGGTAGTGGTATTTGTGGTGCTATATATAAATTAGCCGATAAAGATTTATTAGAAGAATATTGTAAGAATAATTATAGTGAATATATGAAAGTTAATGAGGTAAGAATTACCCCAGGTTTTAATTTGGGTATAGATATATTGCATATATATTGCCCTAAAAGTTATGAAAGTAAAGAACCATTAAAAGAATTGTTAGATAGTTATAATAAAATATTTGAGTGTGCGGTAGAAAAAGATTATAAAAATATAGTATCTGTTAGTATAGGTATTGGCATACACGGTTATAAACATATTGATATAGCAAAAGATGTTGTAATTAGATTAAAAGAATTAGTTAATAAGTATGATATTAGTTTTACATTGGTATTACCTAATGAAGAAATAAAGGAAATATATAGTAATTTACTATAAGAACATAAGTTTTTATAGTATAATATTATGTGGGTGGTGTTATGCGAAGATATTTAACTGAGGAGGAAATAACAAAAGAATTGGATGATTATATTTACAATGTTAGCATTAAATATGCTGTATTGTTAAATGGTGGTTGGGGAAGTGGTAAAACATACTTCATCGAAGATTATATAAAAAAATTAGAAGAAAAATACGAATTAAATAAAAATGATAAAACAACTAAATATAAAAAACCTGTATATGTATCGTTGTATGGATTGAGTGATATATCAGAATTGAAAAATAAAATTGCATTATCGCTTATAAAGAATAAAAAAATAAAGCAACTAATGCCTTTTCTAGATGTTGGTATAGAAATAGGAAGCGATTTAGCTTCTAAACATACTTTTATTCAAAATTCGGATAGTAAATTTAAGAGAATAATAAGGGCATTACATAAAATAGATAACTTAATAATATTCTTTGATGACTTAGAAAGATGCAATATAAATATAAATACTGTTTTAGGATATATAAATGAATTAGTTGAACATAACAATATTAAAGTTGTTTTAGTTGCAGACGAATCTAAAATTGGTAAAGTTAATTTTGAAAAAAATGTAGAACTGAAATATATGGTGGCTTTATCAGATAAAATTAAATACCCAAGAGAAAAATCAAAATATTCTTTTGAAAATACAACTAATGATGTTGATAAATCATTAACTAAGGAAGAAATAGTTAAAAGAACAAGACAATTATTTGATAAAGATAAAATTTATAGAGAAATGAAAGAAAAACTTATCGGAAAAATTGTTTATTATCGTGCAAATATTGAAGATGTATATGATGTGTTTGTTAATAATATTATAACCAATCAAGAAGCAAAGGAAACTGCAATTAGAAATAAAGAAAAAATTTTAAAACAATTTGAAAATAATAACTATTATAATTTAAGGACATTACAATTTATATTTCAAGCGTTTAATAGAATTGTCGTTGAAACAATTAGCATTATTGATTTAGAAGATATAAAATATAATTATTTAAATGATTTATTATCCTATTGCACAATTAAATCCATAAAATTAAAACAAGGAGAAAACACATATAATTGGGAGCAAAATCAAAAGTTTGGTACCGTTTATTTAGGTAATGAAATTTCAGACTATATATATAAAAATTTTGTTGTTGGCTTTAAATTTGTTGATGATTATTTATTAAATTCCCATTTAGATAAAGCATATATAAAAGAAACTTTAAGTGAATACAAAAAAATAACATTAAACGAAAATAATAATCCTAACGACCCTTTATATAAATTAAAAACTTGGTGGCTAATATCAGAACAAGATTTAAATGATATTATTGATGATTTAATAATTAGAATTAAAGATAATGATTATGACTTAGAAATGTATTCTAAAATAGTTAGTTATCTATCTCGTATAGAGGAAATGGATGTTTGTGTAGAAAAAATTAAAATTGCAATAAAAGGACTTGAAAAAAATATTAGTGAAAATAAAGTTAATGGACAATATTGTGAGGACAGATTATTTGATGGAACTAAGGAAACTGTTGAGATATATAATAAAAATATTATGAATATTAAGAAATTAGTTGATAAAAAGGAAATTGATGACAATTTAAAAGATTTAAATGATATATATGATAGTTATAAATGGGGAGAATTATTTAAAGAGTATTGTGAGAAAAATAATGGTAAATTTTTAAATCAAAAACATTTTGCGGATGCATTGAATATTGATTTTATATTATCTAACATTAAAGATAAAGATATAGAACAAGTTTATGAGTTTTGGTATTCTTTACAAAAAATATATAATTTTTCTAATATAAAAGAGTATTATGAAAATGATAAGGAAATGCTGATAAATTTAAAAAACAGTCTTTCTCAGATTGATAACGTAGATAAAGTGAAAAAATTTGTAGTTAATAAAATAATTGATTTTTTAGAACAAGTAATAGAATTATTATAGTATTTAAAAACGTATAGGTTTATAAAGACTTAAATTTTAAAAAAATTTAGGTCTTTTTTATATTGTTAAAAGTCATATATTCATTTTTTAAATATTTAGAAAATTTTACCACTTTTTCAAATAAACGGCTCGTATCTTTTGTAAAAGTCATATATTATATATTTTATGGTAAGGAGGTGTCATAAAATGAAAGAAGATATTGCAAAGAATATTTTTGCTAATATATGCTGTGATTTTAAAGATGTATTACTTGTAGGCATAGAAGAATGCAAAGAGGAATTTCCTTATTCTATTGCTTGTATAGATTTTATATATAATTTAAAAGAGCAAGGAATAAATACATCATTAAATAGTTTTAGTGAAAATGTAAGATGTGAATTATACGAAGAATGTAAAAGATATTTAGTAAGGTAGGTTTATATGAAAAGTAAAGTATTTGGTTATGCTAGGGTTAGCAGTAAAGACCAAAATGAAGAAAGACAATTAGTAGCATTCAAAGAGTATGGCATAGATGAAAGAGATATTTATGTTGATAAGCAAAGTGGTAAGGATTTTAATAGAGAGCAATATAGCACTTTAAAACATATATTAAGAGAAAATGATTTATTAGTTATTAAGTCCATAGATAGACTAGGTCGTAATTATGAAATGATAGTTAATGAGTGGAAAGATATAACTAAAAATATTAAAGCAGATATAGTTGTAATTGATATGCCTTTATTAGATACTAGGCAGAATAAGGATTTATTAGGAACTTTTATTAGTGATTTAGTATTACAAGTTTTGGGTTATGTGGCAGAACAAGATAGAACATTTATAAAGAAAATGCAAAAAGAAGGTATAGATGTTGCTAAAAATAATGGTGTCAAGTTCGGCAGACCTAAAATAGAAAAACCACAGAACTTTGATAATGTGGTTAATCGTTGGAAAAATAAAGAGATTAAAAGTAAAGAAGCAATGGAATTATTAGGACTTAAACCTAATACATTTTACAATATGGTTAGTTCTTATAATCAGATATAAGCTGTTCTAATTTCTTTATGTCATTTTTAGTTATGTCTAAATTTTGTTTACATTTGCTTGTGATTTTGGTTTCTACAATTTCTTTAAATTCCCCAATAAATTTAATGCTTTCTTCATCGTTTCTTTTCCTATATTTACTTAAAAAATTGTCAGTTAATCTTCCTATTCTTTTATACTGTTTACTTTTCTCTAATGTTTTTATGGCATCGCAGCAGGTAGATTGTTCTTCGCATACAATTCTTGGTCTATCACAAAATTCTTTGTTTACTACTGTTGTAAGATAATATTTTTGGCATAAATTTCTTTGACATTTTTTTATATAAAATAAATTGTTTGAATTAAATATGCAATTCAGTATTATATACAATAGTTCTTTATCATTTTTATATATTCCCTTTTTACATAGAAATAAATTATTTTCTTTTAGAGGTTCTGAATTATCACTCTTAAATAATTTTTTTTGTTTTAATTTTGGTTTAATATCATATAAGTCTGCATTGTCAAAATTAAGTGTTTTAATTTTTTTATTGTCTCTAATATTAACAGATATTGAACTATCATCATTTAACTTTATAGGGCTTTTTTTAATAGTTTGCGTTAAAGTATTTATTTCTATATTATTAGCACACATATAGGCAAACCAAGTTTGTTTATTTATCGTACCTTCATACTTTTTAATATTATTTATTTTTTGAGAATAGTTATATATTCTATCTAATTCCTCTATATCTTCTTTATTTAAAGTGTCAAAAAATTTTGATATTTCATACCTTTTTGTATTTCCAATAGCAATTAAAGGCTGTAATTTTTTGTCATCAGAACTAATATTTTCTATATATTCAATTAAATTTTCAATTTTCATAATTGCATTTCTCCTTTATTTATAATATGTCGACCACTTTTTGAAAAAATAATTTCTCTTCTTAGGGATTATTTTACCACAAAATACTTTAAAATGGAATTAGTCAAAGGGAAATTATTTATAATATTTGAAGTCGACTAATAATAATTCCTTTTGATGAAAGGAGATAATATGAATATTGATAAAAATACGAATGTAGTTATTTACTTAACTGGTAATAAGGAAATGGATAATGCAATCAAAAAATTTTGCAAAGATAAAAAACTAAATGTTGTTAAAGAATTTAGTCCTAACTTTGAAGAAAGTAATCAGTATTGGAATTCTGCTATTTTTGAAATGTATTTCGAATTATCAGAAATAAATAATAACTATGAAATTAAAAATATTATAACTTACGATTTAGATAACTTATCTTGGTGTACATATGACCAAGTAGCAATATCATTGATGTTTTTTGATATAGGTGTTGATGTATTCACTTTAAAGGAAGGTAATATAAATCGAGAAGAAGTTATGAATATATATTTAAATATAAATGAAAAAGATTTACAACCATTGAAAAAGTATTGGTTAAAAGATAAGGAGAAAGTGGAAAATGAAAAAAAATAATAATGAAAGTCAAAAAAAAGTTGTAATCTATGCTTTATATAATGAAGAATATGATGATTATTATAATGATTATAGTGATTTATTAAGTGAAGACATAGATAAAGAGAGAGAAATTAAAAGATATTGTGAAGATAATAATTACAAGATTATAGAAACATTTAGAAATAATAAATCTGATTATATACCATATAAATTTAAATGCCTTTTAGATGTTATATATAAATATCAGACTATTCATTGTCCTGATTCATACATTCCAAAAGTTGATAAAATTTTAATTTATGACATATATGATTTATGCAGTAATGCTAGTGAATTTAATGTGATATTTGAAATGTTTGATTTCGATCATATAGAAATAGAAACTATTAAACAAGGTAAAATTTTAAAAAATTCATTTAAAGAATTGGAGGTAAAAGAAAATGAAAAATAACAAGTTAGAGGAAGTATCAAAGGGAAATCCAGTTGCTTTATATATTAGGTATGAAGAAGGAAATTTAAATGAGATGATGAAAAAGGTAGAAATTTTAGAAAAATACTGTAAAGAAAAAAATTACAGTATTATTAAAAAGTATTTTGATATATCTGGTTATACATGTCATTACTTTACGAACAATATGAGAAATATTTTAAAAAATATAGAGGGCTGTGATTATAATAAACTAATTGTTTGTGATATTAACGAATTAGATGAATATATGAACAAGGTAATTGCGATACATTCAATATTTAAAGATTATGATATAACAATAGAAACTATTAACCAAGGAGAATTTGGAAAAGACTTTTTATTAGGTGGATATTATTTTGAGAATGTTTTGAATAAAAGAGAATTATATGAACCTAGAATTGTGTATGAAGATAATGGTGAAGTTGTGGACAGAACAGAAAGACCTATAAGCATTATAGATTAAAGTAAATCATAAAGTTAATTAGGTGGTTTACAATGAAAATTGTTAATGTTTTCAATGAAAATGGAAAGACACTTCAACAAATAATGGAGGAATTTTTGATAGACTATTGTTTAGAGATTGGTTCTTTTAGTAAATAATACTATAATAATATTTGTTAATGTGTCCTACCAAGAAAGGAGTTAAAGTATGAAAGGTAAGACATTTAATGTTGCTCTTTATATTAGACTATCTCGTGAAGATGGAGATAATATGGAAAGCGAAAGTATCACAAATCAAAGAGACTTACTACAAATGTTCTTAGAAAAGACCGAAGAAAAACTAATATACATTGACGAATATGTTGATGATGGTGTTAGTGGTTCTACTTTTGACAGACCTTCTTGGAAAAGGCTAATTGCAGATATTGATAGTGGTAAAGTAAATACTATTATAACCAAAGATTTATCTCGTATGGGTAGAGATTATATCTCTATGGGGGAATATATCGAAAGAATATTCCCCGAACGAGGTATAAGATATATTGCTATAAATGATGATATAGATACTCTTTACGAAACACCTGGCTTAGAGTTTTTACAATTTAAGTTAATGTTTAATGATTATTATTTAAAAGATACATCTAAGAAAATTAGAAAGATTGTAAAAGCAAAGAAAGAAAAAGGACAATTTTTAGGTTGGAAAGCAGTATATGGCTATAAGAAAGACCCAAACGATAAGCATAAAATAATTATTGACGAGGAAGTAAGACCAATTATTGAAAGAATGTTTAATTTAGCATTAGAGGGTAAAAGCCCAAGACAAATAGCAAATATATTTTCAGACGAACATATACCTACACCAAGTGTATATGCTAATCTTAATAGAGGTATGAGGTCAACTGCTTATGAATTATGGTGTCCTAGAACTGTTGAAGAAATGCTTATAAATCAAACTTACATTGGTAATTTAACCCAAGGTAGAAGAAAAAAATTAGGTTATAAATCTAAAAAAGAAATTAGAACACCAAAAGAAGAATGGATAATTGTAGAAAATACTCACGAAGCAATAATTGATAAAAAAGTATTTTATACAGTTCAAGACTTATTAAAGAAAAATAAAAATAAGACTAATAACAATATACAATTACTTTCTGGCTTTATGGTATGTAAAGAATGCGGACACGCAATAGGAATAAATAAAAGTAGCGATGGTAAAAGAAAATATTGTTGTTGTACTTATTATACTTCACATTCTAAATATGGCTTATGTACTCCGCATACTTGCAATTATGATAAATTAGAAAATGCTATTTTAGAAGAAATTAAAGATATGTGTAATCAATATGTTGATAATGCTACATTTAAAGATAAAGTTGATGAGGCGAAGAAAAAGAATGATATTAAAGCAAAAATACAAAAAGATATTAGCACATTAGATAGAAAAATTAGTTGTAATCTATCATATATAGATAAAATTTACGAAGATAAATTAAATGGCAATATTGATATGGAAATGTTTAATAGATTAACTATTAAATATAAAGAAGAAATAGACATTTGGAAAAGTAAGAAAAATGAATTAGAAGAAGAACTTAATAATATTAGTAATGAAAGTAGCACAAAAGAAAAAGAAGAAACACTAAAAAAGATAAACGAATATTTATCTTTTGAAAAACCTAATAGAAATTTATTGGTTAATTTAATTGACAAAATAATTATTAGTGAAGATAAGACAGTGGAAATTCATTATAAATTTAAATTGGTATAATATTATAAGTTTGATAACCGATAGGTTTTTCGGCATTAGAACTTATGATATTTTTTTAATAAGAAACTTATCATAAGTTTAGTATCCGATGACCTTTTCTTCCTCCAATTATAGTTTTTCCTTTAATATCTTCTATTTTAAAATTGTCTATTTTTTCTCTTGATACTAAGAATGATCCATCTTTCTTTGTTAATTGTGCAAATGTTTTTAAGTAATCCTTTTCGCCACTTTGATATACATATATTGTAGCTTCAGGTCCGCAAAAACCAATTTCAACATCTCCAGATAAAACGGCTGCCGTTACTTTATCAGCACCAGGTGTTAGTATAAGTTCAACATTTATTCCTTCATCTTCAAAAAAACCTTCACTTATAGCAACATATTGTGGTGCATAAAATATACTGTGTGTTACCTCTGCTATTCTCACTTTTTCATTTTTATTTTCTTGCTTTTTAGGAAAAACTAAAAAAACAAGTAATACTAATAGTAAAAGTGACACACAAGCAATAATTATTCTTTTCATATAAACTCCTTTCATCAATTTATTATATTCATTATTTATTTTAGTGTTAAAATATATTAATAAATTAAAAAGAAGTGATATGATTTCTTATAATTATTCTTTTACAAGTGGGTTAAAATTTTTAATAGCAAGAGTTAATTTAGGATGTTTAATAACAAAATGTATTGTTGGATTAGAACTTTTTGAAATAATTATATAGTTATTTTCAATAAATGTTATAGTTATATTTTTAAATGTTTTATCATTCACGTAGTTTAATTCATAATTATTTACTTTTTTTCTATATTCCTTTGTTAATTTTAAGTGTTCTACATATTCTTTATAAGTATAGGTTATTTTTTTATCTAGGAACAAGTTATTTAATAAAAGTGAAGGAATATCGTTTTTAAACTCATTTTCTTTAATTATATAAATATAATCTTTTATTTTATTCCTTTTTAAAATATTATTTATATATATTAATTCATCATTCTTGTATTTAATTATTTTATCAATTTCTGATTTTGTTAATTTATTTCTTTTTAAAATTTTAATTAATAGTTCATCATTTATTGTAAATATTGGTAATGATGAAAGATATCTTATTCTATCAGATTCTATATTTTTATCTTTTCTTAAGAATAAATCATATTCATTTTTATTATTTTCCCTATATATTTCCATAAGTGGTTTTGCTTTTTTTAAAAGTAGTTTACTTTTTTCTTTATAATATTTAATTTCATTTTTATTGGTAGTTAAATAATACATTCCTTTATTATGATATCCTTTAATGCATTCTCCAGATAATGCTACATTTGCTGAAACATAATCAAGATGATTATATATATTATTTCTATTATCTTTTAGGTAGTATGGAGATATTTGACCTGTCATATAAATTGGAATCCAACTTTCAAGTCCTAACATCATTTCATTAAAAGGACGATCTAAATTATGAATAATATTTAAATGATGGCCTTTTTTTAAACACATTGCAATAGCAAACATCCATTTTTTGCCAAAATCTACATCTTCTGCCATATCTTCCATAGGCATATCACTACACATAAAAATATCTTCTTTTGATTTTGAGAGAACAGTTGCTTTAAAGAAGTTTAATTCTCCGTTTTTCATCTCTTCTATTCCATAATAATTTTTATTTTTTGCTTTATAAAATGGAAGATACGGAACTTTTAATTCATCAAATTTAATTGCTTTTATATAATCATCTAGATTAAAAGAATCAAGATGGTATAAGAAATCGGATATTTCATTTTTTACATTTTTTGTTTCACTTGTAAGCCAGGAAAATAAAGTGTTTATAAATTTATTTTCTGATAAATCACTTTTTTTGCATCCAATAATTGTAGATATATTACTTATATCTTCTGGATTATTATATTTCGTAAAAATATATGAACATATTTTATTTGAAAATTCAATTGGATTAGATGGTTTTGCTTTACCATATCTAATTCTTGAAATGTGAGATGCATCAAAAATGATAAATTTTGACATTTCATTAATATTAATTTTTAATGACATTATTAAGGTATTTAAATTATTACTAAATGTAGTATAATCAAAATCATCATTAGGTAATGTGGAATTAAAATCATCTTTTATTTTATCAAGTGTATATTTTTTTTGTCCGTTTTCTTGTGCGATATTAAAAAGTGCAGTGATTAATTTATTCATTTGTTCACTTTCTTTTACTGGAGTTCTTTCACCACTACGATATCTACTTATAACAGATTGGGATAATCCAGCTCCAGTTGATAATTTTTTAGAAGAGCAATTTAGTTCTTTTAAATATTTATTTAAGACTTCTTTAAATTTCATAATACATCATTCCTTATGGGGTATTATACTATAATTTTTATATAATAAAAACAAGTTTCCATCAGAAACAATGTTTTTTGAGGCAATTCTATTGTTCTTGTTTATTTTATAACTTATACTTAATAATAGAGAGGAGGAATTTAATATTATGAAAATTGGGAAATTAAATATTTCTAAAAAGAATCTAATTATAATTGGTATATCTATTCTTGCTGTTATAGGAGTTACTATTATACTTACTAAAGATACTAAAGGTAAAGGAGTATTTTATAATCCAGATAAAAACATAAAAATAGTTAAGTCAGAGGCAAGTCAAATAGAATTTGAAGATTATAAAACAAATGAGTTTTCTGTTAAAAAGCCAAAAGGATGGAAAGTAGATGTATTAGGAGATTATATTCATTATACTATTAAAATATATGATCCAAATAATCCGATATATCAATTTTTCTTAAATATGAAAACAGAGGGATATAATAAATCAGAAGATGCTAAAAGATGGCAACAAAAATACTATCCAAATAATCTATTTGCTAAAACTAGTGTAATAGCTACTAAAGATACTTTAGGATTTTATAAAATATTTAATGATTTAGGTACTTTAAATAATACTAGTACATTTACATTTCCAACATTAACTGATTTTACTGTAACTGATAATTTAGGTAAAGTTAGTTTAGGTGGAGATATGTTAAGAGCAACATTTAAAGATGCAAATGACAAAGATGGAGAGGGAATATTTACTGCTTATGTATATGATGTGGGTTCTTATTATGTATCAGAAAATATAATTTCTGGTAAACAAATAGATATACAATATTTAAATGTATATGATGCTATCTTTATTACAGCACCAAAAGATGAATTTATTGATT
>ERZ827168.815-NODE-815-length-47530-cov-4.740200_pt1 | contig 47530 bp, 32 predicted proteins | sample MGYA00519868_ERZ827168 | MGnify/ENA primary metagenome ERZ827168 (study PRJEB31778, sample SAMEA3449271) | human gut metagenome | biome: human gut; feature: human-associated habitat; material: faeces | place: United Kingdom | collected 2010/2012 ...
TCAAGTGAAGTGGACTGTTTTCCGCTTCATTTAACACGTCTATTGTAATATAACATAAAAAACTAAAATTTTTTCCAGAAACCTATTGACAAAGCAAAATCAGAGTGATATACTATGGCTTCGCCTCAAAAAAATCGAGGTAAATACATAGGAGGCTCAATGCCCTTAAAATTTAATTTTAAGAAACGGATACGCTGATTTTATCAGTATAGATCCAAATGTCGGTGATTCTATCGACATAGCCCCAGCATTCAAAGCAACGAAGATAATCCGTTCTTTGGATAACCAGTCGTTTGAAGACTTAATCGAAATCGAAGTCAACGACCACAATATCAATTTTTTTAGTTTCAATTTCCCTATATCGTGCGCATACGGTTTCAGAACCACAATGCCGGAACTGGCAAAACATAGGTTACTGTTACCGCTCTGGCTTGAAAATTATATGCCCGATTATCTGATAGATTTATACAACGATTGCCGTAAAAGAAACTCTATCGAATATCGACACTCTTCTCTCGGCTGGTATAAGCATAACGGGCAAGACGTTTTTCTTTACGATAAATCAAACTTTAACGGAATCAGTTCTGTATCGGACAGACAGAATTTCAGTTTCAGCAAGGGAGATAAGGAAACATATCTTAATTTTTTAAATGATTTTATATATCCCGTCCCTTCTTTGAGTCTGGCACTATCAATCGGCTATTCTGCCGTCGTTGCCTCACGATTAAAGGACATTTCCGATACGGGAGTAATTATTGTTAATCTTTGCGGGGCTTCAAGCACAGGCAAAACCACAGCGGAACAATTATTGGTAAGTCCGTTTGCCTGCCCCAGAATTTCAAATAAAGACAGTTTAATTAAAACGTTCTCATCAACAACAAACGCATTATACGCGGGAATGAGCGGAATTAACGGTTTGCCTATCGTTTTAGACGACGTAACAACCGCCCCGTATATCGACCTTGCCAATCTCATTTACACCATTGCAAGTGGCGAAGAAAAAAGCCGTTGTACTTCAGACGGTAAAATCCGCAGCGACGGTTCGGGTTGGAGCGGCTTGGTTGTCATTTCCAGCGAAACGCCTATACAGGACGCAAAAAGGCAAAATCAGGGTTTACAGGTTCGAGTCATTCAAACGCAGGGCATAACCTGGACACCGAGTGCCGAAGCGGCGGAACATATAAAACGAATCGTATTACAGAATTACGGTTTCATGGGCAAAGAGTTTGCTGAGTACGTTCAGAGTTTATCGATTGATTCATTGTATAGTATTTATGAAAAGTCCCAAAAGACGGTTGACAGCTTAATGCTTAAACGCGACAATCTGACGGACAGGCTGGCGAGCAAATACGCAATAATTCACTTGACCATTACGTTAATGGACGAGTTTTTCGGCATTGCCTTAAATGCCGACGAACTTATCCGACTGCTTCTCGAACCCGAACAAAACAGCGTTCAGGAGCGAGACATTGCAGTTAAGGCTCAAAACGTAATAATAAATTACATACAGAGAAATAAAAAAAACTTCTTCATCGACGGTATGAACGCCGATTCTCCCGACCATTTCCCGAACGGAACGAATCTCGGAACAATCCGAATGAAGAAAGACGGTTCGTGGAACGTTTACATTCCCACGGAAACCACTCAAAAATTGCTGATTGACAACGGAATAAACGAAACGGCGGCTGTAAAAAAGCGTTGGAAAGAGCGCGGAATTACGAAATGCGACGGCGACCACAACTCGGTTAAATCCAAATTAAACGGTGCTGTCAGACGTTGCGATTGTTTTATATTCCCCGAAGGAATAAAGCGCGATTCATATTTTGACGAATTGGAAGAAATAGAACAGGCAAAGTCTAATCCTATGCCGAAACAGCCCGCCCCCGTCAGTAATTACACTGTCAACGATGAAGAAGAAATAGAGAAAATATTTAATGATTAAGGAGAAGAAAATTTATGACATTAAATGATATATACGAAAAATTTGATATGATTTCAATTCAACCACAATATGTAGCTAAAATTTTAGAAATGACAAGAGGAAAATTCTTTCAGGTAAACGACACGGCTGACGATATCTATGAAATGCAATACTTTTTGATTGAAGATAACGGTATAAGGTATGTTTATGAAAACACGAACCTACCGATTATAGATGTATATGAACTCGGAATTACAATTATAGCAATCGACAAACTCGGTACAGATTATGAAGCCATAAAACTTGTACCCAAGGGAAAGCCCGATGTCAGAACTGCGGCAACATACTAAGTCAAAGGCTGTATAATATATGAAAATCAACAAAAAAGACTTGATGAAAACCAAGGGAAACGGGCTTCAAACCCCCGTTTTCCCTTTAGATACTTTAAGCACTAAGGAAGATATAGACAAATACATATCCGAAACCATAGCAAGTAAAATAGCCATTGATAAAGGAGAGAAAAATGAGAAAACTTGAACAATCCGAACTTGAAATACTTAACAAAATGACTGAACAGCATAAAGCAAAATATCGGAACCGATAAACTCCGAGTATCTATATACGCCAGAAAAAGCGCGCCCGACGAACGTGACACCTCGCTTGAAACTCAAATTGCAAATTGTCGTGAATTTCTGAATGATTACCCGTTTTTGCAGGAATATATCGTATATCAGGAAGACGACGTGAGCGGAATGTTTACCGATCGAACCGAGTATCAAAAAATGCTCAATCTTGCAAAAAGCGGCGGTGTAGACGTTATCGTCGTTATGAAACTCGACAGGTTGAACCGAAACTATGCCAACGGCGAAACGGCAATAAAACTGCTCAACTCCTACGGCTGTTTTGTTATCGCGGGAGATATGAAAAACCCCGAAACACCTGTCGATGAGTTTACCCGCGGCATTTTAATGCTACAAAATCAATATATCGTTCGACTTATCGCGAGCGATACAATGCGCGTCGAAATGAACAACGTTAAAAACGGGTTATCCGCAGGCGGCGTTGCTCCATACGGTTATACAACAATCGACAAAAGATACTATATCAACGAAGATGAAGCCCCAGCGATACGAGTGATTTTCGATAAAATATCCAAAGGCGAAAGTTATAGCCAGGTTATAACGGAATTAAACAGACTCGGTTATACAACCCGAAACGGACAACAATTCAGTTATACAACCTTAAATGCAATGCTCAAAAACGAGAAATATTGCGGGATTTACGTTTATAACCGCAAGGATGGCAAAAAGAAGAAAAACAGGGTTTTAATCGAAAATTTCGATGAAGTCAGAAACGAAACGGCAATTCCGCCTATAATCGACCGAAAGAAATTCGACAAAGTTCAAAAGATATTGAAACAGCGAGAAACTATGCCCGTTTCAAACTTGAACAGTCCTTTCATCCTTACGGGACTTATATTCTGTAAGCAGTGTGGTTCGTCAATGAGCGGCGTTTCTCAGACAGGCGGACGAAGTAGGCAAAAATACAGAACCTACGTATGCCCTAATCATCGCGCAAAAAATCGGCAAACTCTGCGCTACAAAACCAATAAACGCAGATTATCTCGAAACGGCGGTGAAGTCGATTATAACCGAAAGCGTGAACGATTATCTCTTACAATCCCCGCTTAAAGATAACGTTATAACCGATATAGAAAAGGAAATCAAAGAAAAGATTTCCATAATGAGCAGGAACAAAAAAGATATCGACCTTAAAATAGGCAACTTGATTGACAGAATTTCAAAAAGCAGCAATCCGACCTTGATTTCAAGATATGAAGCGAGCATCGAATCGGAAACGGCAAAGCAAAAGGCATTACAGGAAAATATCGACCAGGCGGAAAACAAGGTTTTATCTATAGAAACATTGAAAACAAGTAACTTTGCGGATATGCTGACTATCAACGAACTTTTCCCGACTATTGAGGAAAGCCGACGATTTGTCCGATTTTTCATAAAGAAAATCGAGTTTGACGAAACATCGGGAGATATAAATATTTCATTCAATATTTAAAGCACGACGAGCGGTCTGATGACTGCTCGTTTTGCTTATTTATCGACTTATAGACCGACATTTGGAAAATTACATTTACAGACGTATATTATCATTATGAAAGAATACAAACCTTATCCTCGTATTCTTATCATAATAAAAGGAGTTTTATATGCCTGTAATTTCAGCCGTTGCCTATGCACGTTATTCTTCGGACAAACAGCAGGAATCGAGTATCGTTGTTCAGCTTGCGGCAATCAAACAGTTTTGTCAAAGACATAACGTTCAGATTGTTCGGGAGTATATCGACGAGGCACAAACGGGAACATCGGCAAACAGAATAAATTTTCAAAAAATGGTCAGCGACGTTCAACTGAAAGATTTTCAGTATATCATCGTTCACAGAATGGACAGGTGGGCAAGAAACGTTGACGATGCAAGATATTATAAAAAGTATTTCAAGAAATACGGAATAAAAATCATAAGCGCAATCGAAGAGTTCGATGATTCCCCAGAAGGCGAGTTTTTTGAACTCATCAGCCTCGGTATCGCCGAAATGTACTCTAAAAAATTAGCGCGAGAAGCAAAGGCGGGCGTTATGGCAAACGCCCGAGAAGGAAAAGCACATAGCGGAATGCCACCCATCGGTTATGCAAAAAAAGACAAAAGATACGTTCTTGTAGAAGAAGAGGCAAAAGCCGTAAAAATTATGTTTGAAATGGCAGCCGACGGGTATGGTTACACTTCAATCGCAAACTATCTGAACTCGAATGGTTATCGCCGAGCAAACGGCAAATTATACTCTAATCATTTGCACGATATTTTACGCAACAGAGAATATACAGGCGAGTATATTTTCAACAAGGGAGCATACAGAGCAAGAAACGAGCCATATAACAGTCATAAAGAACGACCGTCAAGCGAAATAATCCGTATTCCCCACGGTATGCCGCAAATCGTCAGTTATGATTTGTTTAATAAGGTTCAGTCAATGCTGGACGCAAGGAAAATACAGTCGGACGGTTTACGTTCGCCCAAAAGGACAGCCCTTTTATCGGGGTTATGCATTTGCGGTATATGCGAAGGAACAATAACCGCAAGTTGGTCAGGGACGGAAAAGAAAAGAATTCCGATATATATTTGTAACCATAAGAAAAGTGGCTGTAACGGAAAAGCAATCAATGCCGAGTATCTGGAAGATTACATTTTATCTCTGCTCTCCGATTGCTTGCTGCTGCCGAGGAATTACGACTGCTTATGCGAACTCATAAAAACCTGTTATATTAACGCTTCAGACGAACTCAACAAAAAGTCCGACGAATTGTTATCCAAAATCCGAGAAATTGAAAGCAAAATTGAAGAATACCGAAAATCTCAGGCGGAAGGCGACAAATGTATCAACAATATCATTGAGGGAAACATTCGTCAACTCGAAGTCGAAAAAGGTGACAGGCTTTATGAAAAAGAAAATATCGACGGAAATATCGCAATGTTTCCTCCTTACAACGTTAAAACCATATCAAGGCTTTCAAAGATAATTCGGGATTTACTCGAAAGTCAGGAAGTAAAGGAAAGGCGCAACGGCATTATCAAAATGATTTACAAAATCAATATCGATAACGACTATGTAAAGTCGATAGTCAATTTTCAGGAACTGCTCAACAGCCCGTTTCCGATACTTCTTACCGTTATCGAAAGGCGAGATTTTATCGCCCGCGCCGAAAACCACTATCGCCGCTCGCTTACGTTTCATTCTCTCAACGTTGCAGTCGGGAAATAAACTGAAAATTTCAGCGAAACATCTTCGGCTGAATGTTTATTGCGACATTTTCAGCGGACGCGAGTTCGATACTGTATGCCTATAAACACTCCACATTCAGCATAATAAGACAATAAAAAGTGCTTAATTTTAAAGTTTTTAGAAACTAAATTTACTAAATTAAGGTGAAATTCTAAGTTCACTACGAGCGGCTTAGGGGTCACCAAACAAGTTAAAGGCGAACCCGTTTCTTTTAGGAGACGGATTCGCCTTTATCATATACTTTAAAAACTAAAAATTAAGAAGAAACAAAGTACTTTATGTATAAGAGAGTGCTTTGTTTTTCTATATGCGAAAAGATAATTACAAAATCAACAAAATAAAAGAACGTTGAAAAATTCAACGCTCGATTCATTCGCACAGGAGGTGACCCGCGGTGCCATTCGGGAGCCGACTTATTTATGCTTGGCTACTCCAAAACAGAGTATCATAAGAGCCTTAAGCAAGGCTTTCATAGACATCACCTCCATCAACACACCGAAACAATCGGCACCTGTGTTTTGGTAATTATATTTTAACAAAATCTTATTCTTTTGTCAATCGAAAAGTAAATATCCACCCGCATAGCGGGTGGCTTTTCTTTTTCGGGTATAACCCTAATATTTTTAGCAACGCACAAGTGCATCTTTTATTGACCTGCCAGTCGTGCGTTGTTTTACACGCTACCCGTAAACGGGTCTCTCGGATCAAAAATACTCAATTGATCAGACTCTTTATCTCGTTTTAATTGATTCGATATATATTCTTTTATCATCTTCGTATTTTTCCCTACTGTGTCTACATAAAATCCTTTACACCAAAACTCTCTGTTTCTGTATGCAAATTTTATGTTTCCCCATTTCTGAAATATCATCAAACTGCTCTTTCCTTTCAAATATCCCATCACACTCGATACACTATACTTCGGCGGTATACTTACCAATATATGTATATGATCTGGGCATATCTCTCCCTCTATTTTTTCGATTCCTTTCCATTCGCACAGTTTTCTAAATATTTCTCTTATTCCAAGCCTTTTTTCTTCAAAAAATACTTTCCTGCGATATTTCGGTGCAAAAACTATATGATACTTGCAATTCCATACCGTATGTGCTAAACTGTTTCTGTCATTATTTGTTTTATTCCTTTAATGTCCTCCGCTTGTGTTTTATTTGTAACTGGCAGGTCACAAATTTATTATACACAAGCGGAGTTTTCATGTCTATTCCTCACCGGTTAACCTTTTTTGAACCACGCGACTATCGCGTGGTTTTCGTTGACACAACAAAAGTCCGAAAGTGACAGCGTTTACAGTTGCCGCTTTCGGGCTTGTTTTTTCGATTTATGTTTAAATCAGTTTTAAAATATCCGTCATCGTTTTTATCGGATAATCGGTTTTCGGGTAAGCCGCCGCGCCGCCTATGCCGATTGCTTTGAATCCGCCTGCCTTTGCCGCGTCTATCCCCGCGACGGAATCCTCAACGACGAAGCACTCTTTCGGGGGAAGAGAAAGCATTTCCGCGGCTTTATCGAACACTTCGGGGTCGGGCTTGCTCTTTGTTATGTTGTTCCCGTCCGAAACCGCGTCGAAATAACCGCCGTAACCTATTTTCTCTAAAATCACGGGGGTATTTCTGCTCGAACTTCCGATGGCTAAAAGATAGCCCTTTTCTCTCAGTTTTTCAAGCGTTTCGGTAACCCCTTCGAGCCTGTCCGACGGGGTGAGATTTTTCAATAAGTCCCTGTATAAGTCGTTTTTCCTGGTTGCCAAGGCGATTTTCTCTTCTTCGGAATACTTTTTGTCCGCCTTTTCCAGAATGATTTCAAGGCTTGCCATACGGCTTACGCCGCGCAGTCTGTCGTTAATTTTTTCGTCGAAATATATCCCCTCTTCGTCGGCGATTTTCTTCCACGCCTCGTAGTGATATTTATCCGTCGAAACCAGAACTCCGTCAAGATCGAAAATAAAAGCTTTCATAATTACCTCTTTATGTTCGGCGCAATCGATAGCTTCACCCGCAACCGGGTTGCGCCCGATTTTAAAGGCCCCGCCGAAAGACGGAGCCTTCGCTTTGTTTTTGCTAAAACGCGATATTATTTGTTATTCGTCGCGTTTCTTACGTTTTATTACAGCCGCCGCAGCCGCGCCGAGCGCAGCCGTAACGCCGAGTCCGCCCGCCGACGACGAGCAGCCTTTTTTGCCGCTATCAGCCGCAATATCTTTGATTTCGGGTTTTTCGCCGTCGAACACAGGCACAACGGAAGATTTTTTAACGAGTTTCTTCTCTGCTTTTGCGAGGTTTTCGGTTTGAGCCTTGATACCCGCAAACGTCTTGAGACTCTGCGCCGCGTATTCCTTAGCTTCCTTTAAAACCTTGTCGAAATCTGCGTAAGAATAATCGGTGTAAGCCGTTTTGTCCAAAGCTTCGGCTCCGGCGATCGCTTCGTCGAGTTCGGCGGTGTCGCCAGCGTAAACGAGATATTTATAAATCGCGTCGTAAAGCTGGAACATACCCACGTTGACGTCCGACTGAACGAGGAATTTGTTATTCAAAATACTGTTCATCGCCTCGACTTTAAGCCGGAGATATTCCCAGCTTTCCGCCGTGTATTCGTTCTCGTTTAAAGAAGCGGCAACGCTTAAAAGATTTTTCGAAACGCTGTCGTCGATTTCGGAGCGGATGAACACCGTTGCGTAAGCCTTGACGTTATACACGTTGGAAACGCCCGCCGCCTTGAGATCGTCTGCCGAAAGAACGCCGATAAAATCAAAATTACCCGTTTTCGTCCTGTCGTATCCGTCCGCCTTCCATTCAACGCCTACGGTATGTTTTTTACCGTTGGTATCGGTTATTCCCACGGTCGTACCCAAAGCCCCGATAACGTCCTTTTCCGCAACGTATCTTTCGATTGCAAGCTTGATATCGTCCGCAGCGGAAACAGCCGCACCCTTTTTCGGGAATGCAAAGCTTTCGTCTATCTCGGTTATACCGAGCTTGGTTACCGTTATCGGCAACAATCCGCTGTGAAGAGAGATATATCCCTCTTTGCCGACGTATTCGGAGTTATACACGTTCATGACGGGTCTGCCGTTGATCGCGACGGAAATCGTGCCTTCGTAAGCGACGATCTTTATATCGAACGTACCGTTTACGCTCCAGCCGACTATGTTCGCATCGAGCGGACCCACTTCTCTGCTGCCGTTCCACAAAAGCACGCGCCCTTTAGGTTCGATTCCGATTGTAAGCCCTTTGCCGTTCTGGCTCTGAGTTACGTTCGTATCTTCTCTGAAAATAGTGAAGCCAGCATAGCCCCATGCGCCCGGGTCTGAAACTTCAAGTTTCATAGTAGCGTCGAGCATGAAGTTCTTATAAGTCTTTGCGTTGTAAGAATAAGCTTTATCCCAGTTATCTCTCTGATATGGAGTGTTTTCCTTTATCGTCTTGCCGTCGTTGGTGAAATCGCCGTTTTTCAAAGACGTCCAGTTTTCGGTATCCGCGATGAGATTTTCGCCCGCGCCGTATGCCGTGTATGCCTGAAGTTCGGTGAACATCGAACACTGTCCTTCGCCCTTACAATCGTTATAAAGCATAACGTATCTTGCCGAAACGGGTTCGTCGAGCGTGATCGTCGTTCCCGAACCGGGAACGTTTTGCATCGCGTCTTCATACCATATCCGCTTTGCGTCCGAAAGGTCTTCTTTTGTTGCGACTTTCAGTTCGTTTTTGCCGAACCACCAATCGTGCCAGAACGAGAAGGTGAATTTATCCAGCGTAAGCGCTTCGCCGAGGTCAAGCACCGCCCAGGCGGGTTCGCTTGTCTTAATAACGCTCGAGAACGGGTCGAACGAACCGTCCGTCACGTGGCGAAGGTCGCTCGAGGCTCCGTTAAAGCCCTCGAAGCCGACTTCGCGAGTCAAATCCACGCTTAAAAGTTTGACGATCTTCCCCGAAGCGGCGTTTCTCGAAGCGTTGGCGATGATGAGATCGATATCGAGAATTCCGCTGACGTCCGTTCCTCTCACGCTCACCGCGCGCACGGAATAAGTCGCCGTTTCGTCGTATTTGCCTATTTCGATAAGCGTTCCGTCGTATTTCTTGGTGTTCTCGCTGCCCGGTTCGGGATAACTTCCATCGGTGGTGTAATAAATCGTCGCGCCCTTGTCGCCCGTCATAAGGCTTATCTTCTGCGGACCCACGTAAACGCCGCTTCGATGCGAACTTTCGGGAATCTGAAGATCTTCGAAAATCTCAACGGGCGCGCCGTTCTCGCCTTCGAGTTTGAATATTTTCATCTCGCCGGGCTTAAACGATGCGGTCATCGTTCCCGAGGAAACGTCGATAAGCACTTCTTCGGGTTTTTCGAGAGTGGACAAGTCTGACGGATCGGGAAGATTATCGAAAGTGTAATCGGCGGGCTTGTAATATCTCATCGACTTAATGCCCGACGATAAATCGAAATTAAACGTATAATCTTTCGCCTCGCCCGAAAGAGCTTTGTTGAAGACGAGAAGATAAGGTTCGTTTTTGTCTTTGCTGTATGCGATCGAATATATAAAGGAATCGCTTTCGTTTGCGGGCTGCATCAAAAATCCCGAAGGAAGTCCTTCCGCACCCGTGGGAACTTTTGCCGTATGGTAAGCGTGCTTGACGTCAACGTTTGTAAGCACGTAGCCGAGCTGGCGGATCTGCCAGTTTAAAATACTCATAGGCTCGTAAAGATCGGTTCTGTTACCCTTTGAGTCGGTTACGAAATCGCGCATGCCTTCGCCGCCGTTTTCGGGCGAAACGTACTGCGGAGCAACCCAGCAGAAGTGGGATATGCTCTTAAGTCCGTACGTAAGAAGGGAGTAGGTACTCCATCTCGCCATATCCGCTGTCGGTCTTACCATTCCGTTCCACGAACCCATCTGAGTGAATCCGCCCGTTAAAAGCTTACCGTTTTTATAGGCGACGTCACGGATTACTTCGAGATCGGAAAAGTAAGTCGAACGCACGTCTTCCGTCTGCGTGAACGGATAATGGTCGAAATAGAACATATCCTCGGGATATCTGCTTCCGTAAAGATTAGCCCATTTCGTAACGTAATCGCGATAAGTTCCGCCGAGGTTGGTTGCGCCCGCATAAGACGGGAAAAGATTGACGTACGCCATACGCGACGGGTCTTTTTCCTTGAACGACCTGCAAAGCTCGGCTAAGGAGTCCATCTGCGCGGAACTCGGCTCGTCTTTAAGATGATAACCTATGCAACGCGCGTAATCCTTAACTTTCGCGTATGCCGATTCGAACTCCGTTACGTCCGACCCCTGGTAGAAATAATACATATTCAGAGCTTCGGAAAGACGTTCGAGGTTATCCCAGAACTCTTTGGTTTCCGTTGAGCCGTAATTCGTCTGCGCGCTTATAAACGTCGGCAAGTCGATCATGTTCATTCCCGCGGCGGCAAGATCCCTCACCTGATCCTCGTACGATTTTATGCTCGTATCGTAAAACTGAACCCAGCCGCCGACGGTAAGTTCGTTTTTCCATTCCTGCGAAGCCACGTAATTTTCCTCTCCGTCCGCTTTGGAGGAGACGGCGGAAGTTATTCCCGCCGCACCCGAAGCGATCACAGACGCGGCAAGCGCCGCCACTATCAATTTCTTACACGTTTTCATCTTTAACCCTCTTTTTTCTTATTATTGCGACAACCGCAACCGCCGTAAGCAAAACGAGCGCGGCGGTCGTAGTTCCGAGCGAACCCGTGCAACCCGAAGAAGTTTCACCTTCCGCCATTGCCTTTTCGAGAAGTTCTTTAGCCTCGTTCACCTGCTTTTCTGTTACTTCGCCGTCAAATCCTACGATACTCTTCGCGTATGCGAGAGCTTTTTCGACGTTATCCTTTCTGTCTCCCGTAAGTTCGCCGAGAGCTTCCGCTTTTGCGATAACCTCGTTTAAAACCTTTTTATCGCCGAGCTTTTCAAGCCCGTTATATGCGTTTTCTAAAGCTTTTGCCGCGGAATCGACCTCGCTTTGCGAAACGTCGTCCGAAGCCTTTACTTTTTCGGCTTCGTAAAGAGCTTTTCGGTATACGGCGTAGCTTGCCGAAGTATAAACGCCCTCTTCTTCGCCCGCGCAGTTTCCTATCGTCGCGTTGAGCTGTTTCTTATCGCCTGAAGCAACAAGTTCGTTAAACGCCTTGTTCAGTGCCGCAGCGGTTTCGGCGATTTCCTCTTCGGTGAGAAGATCGTCAGCTTTTTCGATAACGGGTTTTGCTTCCTCATAAACTTTGACGAGTGCGGCAAAGCTCGTCGCCGTGTAATTTTCCTCTTTTGCGTTTTTGATTTTTTCGGCTATATCGTCGAGCGGTTTTCTGTCCGCAATAGCAATAAGTCCCGCTATAGCTTCGTTAAGGCGTGTTTCCGCTTCGTCCGCTCTTACTTGCGGAACGTCTTTCAGATACTCTTCGTCGAAGAATTTTTCGGCGTTATACATAGCGTCCATATAAGCGGAATAAGTTGCTCTGTTATAACCGTTGGTCGATTGTTCGCCGTAACCCTTTTCGGCTTTCGCCGCGTCGTAAACGGCTTTAAGCGAAGAAGGATCTGCCCTCTTTGCAAGCCCGACTACGGCTTTTTCGAGTTCGTCCGCCGTTTTATCCACGTCCGCCTGGCTCATATCGTCGTTTCCGCCGTCTGCCAAAACGCCTTCGGCTGCAAGCTTTTTCTCCGCGAATACAGCATATGTAGATATAGTATATTTGCTCTCTTCTTCAACGTTAAGTCCGTCTATAAGCCGTTTAAGTGCGGCAGTGTCGCCCTTATTAACGAGTCCGTCAAAACACTTTTCGAGCACAACCAACACGCTGTCGACTTCTTCCTGAGTTTTATAACTTCTTTCTAAAAGCTCTTTTGCGGATTCTCTTGCGGCGATGAATTTTTTTCTCGTGGAAAGGGTGTAATTGTCGGCGGACAAGTCCTTAACGCCGTCGTAAAGTTCGGTAAGCGCGGCGACGTTCAACGCTTTTACCGTTATTTTCACCGATACCGAAGCGATGATTCCGTAAACGTCCTTATCGTCGGTTATGGTAAGCGTTGCGAAATATTCTCCCGCTTTGGTCTTATCGTAGCCCGCAATCGTCCATGCGGTGGAAACCGTCTTTTCGGTTCCGTCCGAATAGCCGAGCTTTATCGTCTGCGGAAGCCCGAGTTCTCCGAATTCTTTGCCCTCGTAAACTTCGATATCCCCGACGTTTTCTACCGATGAAAGATAATTTTGATACTCGTAGTTATCGCCCGCCGCGGGGTCTTCGCAAGTCCATGCCTGAAGCTCGGTGTAAACGGAAGACCACGGCGAACTGCCGTCCTGCGCGAGCGCTCTTATGTATCTGCCCTTTATCGGAGCGAAATTAAATTCGAAGCCCTTTGCCGCGGTGTGACCCGCAATCCATTCAACGTTGGTTTTATCCGCCCACGTTTCGTCGAGCGAGCCAACGTAAGACGCAAGCCCCGCCCAATTGCCGTAATCCGAACAGAAAATTGTCTGAACGCCCGTAGCAAACGTCTCGTCGTCCGAAAGCTGAACTGTTACAGATCTCCACACGTGGTCGTGCCAAAGGTTTAAAATCGCTTTGTTTATCCACACGCTTTCGCCAAGATCCACCTGAACAAACGCGACCGAATCGGTAATAACCGAGTTTTCCGCGTTCATGATTCCGTCCGTTACGCAAGCGAGAGTTTGTCCGCCGTTGTGGTTTGAAACGACAGCATCGCTTCCGTCGGGATGATAAACCTTAGCAGATTTTCCGAGTGCGGCGTTTTTGGAAACAAACTGTTTGCTGCCCGTGAACACGAAATCCGCAGGGCAACCGTATTTCCCGTCCTTATAAGCGATCGCTCTCACCTTAGCCGTGCCGTTTACTTCGATTCCGTTCGCATATTTAAGCGAATTTTTCGTAGGCGCGCCGCCGTCGGTCGTATAATAAATTTCCGAACCTTCTTCGGTTGCGTAAAGCTTGGCGATTCCGTCCTTAACCCGACCCGTCGTATCCGAATAAACGTAAGAAACGCCGGAAACCGCAAACATCTGAATTTCGCCGATAGTAGTGTAACCCTGCGCTTTGCCGTTGCCGACGGTATTGTCGGTAACCCTTATGTATCTCGCCTTAACGGGCGAAAAGTTAAACGTGATTCCCGCATTCGCCTTGTTATAAAGAACCGAACTTACGGCAACCGATTCGTCTGCGGTATATTCGCTTCCCGCTCTGTTATCGTAAACGGTTACGGGATTTGCAAAGTCTTCGGTGAGCGAAAGCTCGACGACGAGGTTCTGTCCGCCCCAGTCGTGGCAAAGGTCGACGAGAACTTTGTCAACGACGTATTCTTTGCCCGCGTCTACCGTGACGTAACCTATAACCCCCTTCCCGTCAACGGCGATCGTTGCCGTCGCGGTGGAAGAGATAACCCCGTCGATAAACGTCGATTTCTGCCCGTTTCCGCCATGCGGACCGCCCGTAAGCGACGCTTCGTTTCCGTTCGCGTCGGTCACCCTGACGGCGTCTTCCGAAAGCCCTTTAAGGACGTTCGTCCTCTCCGGTTTCGGCATTTCCGCCGCCGATACGACGGTGAACCCCGCAAAAAGCGCTAGACAAACCGTCAAAAGTGCAATCATAATTTTTTTCATCATTTCTCCTTCCGGTTGATTCCGCGTTCGCCGCTCGCTTTTAAAGCGGCGAACGCGGCAAACCGTATTTTATTTTCTTTTTTTGCTTACGAAAAGAGCCGCCACCAAAGGAAGAGCGAAAATCGCGCCGCACGCGGCGGAACCTTTGCAACCTTTGCTTTCCGTAGTGCTTCCCGAGCTTTCTTCGGCGGGTTTCGAACCTGTCGATTCGGGTTCCCTTTCAAAAAGTTCGCTTTTGTCTTTAACCTCGCCCGCCAGGCGCGACAAAGCGTCGTCCGTATCGGCTTCCTTTACGGGGTCGAAATCCTTCGAAGCGGGTTTTTCGGGTTCGGGCAAGGCTTTGATTCTGAAGTTTCTGTATTCCGATTGGTTGTTTACGCTGCAAAGCGAAACGTAACCGCTTTCGTAAAACTCCTCTTTAAGAGCCTGCGTCGCCCAGGGCTGATTGTCCACACTCACTTTAAGCTCGTTCCCTGCGACTTTTATCTGAATATTATGCCATGCGCCGTCCGAATAACCGTCAACGGAACCGAATTCGTAAGGTCCGGACATAACCTGATCGCCCCAAAGGGTGATCGTTCCGCTTTGCTGAACGAAAACGCCCGCGCCGTCGTCGAGGTAATATTTACCTTCTTCCACCTGACGAATGGCTATAACGGGCCAATATCCCGCAGAACCCCTCTTAAAATCGACCGAAAGCTCGAAATTGAGATACGCTTCCTTCGTGAAAGTAAGCACGGCAACCTGATTCGTTTCGTATTTGCCCGTGTTTGCGTCCTTTTTTACGTCGTTTATTCTCTTTAAAACCCCGCCGTCCGTCGCCCAGTGAGAATCGACGGCGTTTACGTCGGTAACGACGGTTTCGGCTTTCGCCGAACCCAACGCGTTTTCGAGATAATAAGCATGAAAAGCGTTGTTGACCGAATCCGCGTTCTCGAATTTCTGAACGTAATGGTAATACTCGTCGTTTTTTACGGCATAATCGTTATCGTCCGCTCTCGCTGCCGTTCCGCTTATGCCGATACCCGCAAAAGCCATCGTTACCGCCGCCAAAAACACGGCGAAAACACCTTTTTTCGTTTTATCTCTCATTTTGCCTCCCGCGCGTCGCAAAGCGACGCATAAACCGTTTTCCCTTTTTCGCCGAGAATAACCGTCTCGTCGCCCGACGTAACGGTTATCGGCTCGCCCGATAAGAGCGTGTAGCCGATTTTATCTCCTTCCGCTTCCGCTTTGAAGAGTGAGCCGCGGAAAGTTATTTTAAAAGAATATCCTTCCCAGTTTTCGGGTTTGTACGGTTTGAAATGTATTCTGTCGTCGTAAATTCTCATACCCGCGAAACCGTTTACCATCATCATGTAACAGCTGCCCATGCACGCGGCGTGAATTCCGTAACCGGTGTTTCTGTTCACGTTGTCGAGATCCATTCTGCAAGCCTGCCTTAAATAGCCGTAAGCCTCGTCTCTGTAACCTATATCGCACGCGACGATCGAGTGTATGCTTGCCGAAAGCGAACTGTCGTGAATGGTTTTCGGCTCGTAGAAATCGAAAATTTTGCGGCGCATTTCCTCGGTGAAATCGTGGCTCTGCAAAAACATTAAAAGCACGATGTCGGCTTGTTTGCAGACCTGATATCTCCATAGGTTGAGCGGGTGAAGGTGCGTAAGAAGAGGTAATTTATCCAGAGGAATCTTTTCGATATCGATAGGATCTTTATAGATAAAGTTATCGTCCTGCATGTAAATTCCGTTTTCCGCGTCGAACGGAAGATACATTTTGTCCGCCGCCTCTTTCATTCTCGAAAGTTCGTTATCGTCTATCCCGCATTTTTCTTTAAGTTCCGCATATTTTGCGGGATTTTTTTTCTTTAACTCATCGAAAATTTCAAGCGTGAAATAAAATTGCTTTTTGGTGAGGAAGTTGGTGTATAAATTGTTGTCCACGACGGGGTTGTATTCGTCGGGACCGCAAATACAGTTTATACAGAATCTTCCGCCCTTTCTTTCTATGAAATTACCTCTGTGCGAAAGGCATTTCGACGTTTCGAGAAGAATTTCCGCGCCGTAATTTTCCATAAAATCCCAATCGAGCGTGGCTTCGTAATATTTGAAAATCGAATAGAATACGTCGTTGTTTATATGGTATTGCGCGGTCGCCGCCTCGAAGACGTGTCCGCACTCCTCGCCGTTTATCGAGTTCCAGCTGTAAAGCGCGCCTTCGTCGTCCATCTGCGCCGCTCTTTCCTTTGCCTTAGGCAGAATGTTATAGCGGTAAATAAGCAGTTTTTTAACCTCTTCGGGATGAGCGTATAAAAACATCGGCGACATGAAAATTTCGGTATCCCAGAACGTATGCCCCGAATATACCATACCCGTAAGCCCGTTCGCGGAAACGTTGGTTTTACCGTCTCTGCCTGCGGACTGGTTTATCATGAACATTCCGAACCTTATGCCCTGCTGAACGGCAACGTCGCCTTTTATTTCTATATCGGAAGTATCCCAATAATCTTTCCAGTAGTTTTCGGTGTCTTTAAGAATTTTCCCGAAGCCCTCTTTTTTTGCTTTGGTTACGACCGACGAAACGAGCTTTTCATATTCCGCGTCGTCTTTGTCCGTCGCGAACGCGCCGTATCTCACATAGGTAACTTTCTCGCCGTCGCTTTGGAAAAGATACGTTCTCTTAATGCCGTCGTCGGCTTTTTCCTCTTCGGTTTTTGCGTCCACGGACAGGTCTTCCGCCGCAGCGCACGCAATCGAAAAACCGCTTTTAATCGTCTTATAGCTTAAGATATCGCACTTATTGTCTGTTTTAAGCCCGAGCAGTTCGAAGGGGTTTGTCATATCCGAACCAATCTCCGCTTTCTGCGCTTTGATCATACCCGAAAGGGCTTTGAGTTCGCTCGTTACGGCTATCTTAACGCCCTTGTCCGCAAGGATTTCAATCCTGTCCGCAAAGAGGTGTTTGTTGATTTGCGAAACCACCCTCGTGAACTTCAAGGACACTTTTTTTCCGCCCGTCGTCTCAAACGTAAATTCTCTTATCACGTTGCCTTTCCGCATGTCGAGCGTGCGGGAATAACCCGAGATTTTGCCTTTGAGGTTTATCTTCTCCCCGTCCGCCGAAATTCCGACGGACAAGGGATTGACGTTATTGACTATCGAATGGAAACGCTCGGGAAAGCCCGGTCTGCACCATATATGACGATAGGGATAATATTCGTAAACGCCGTTTATCATCACGAAAGGGTCGCTTTCATTCGGGTTTCCGTAAAAACCCTCTTCAAAAAAACCTCTGATGCCGATATAGCCGTTTGCGAGAGAAAAAATCGTTTCGTTTATCTTGTTTGTCTGTTCCGAAAATTCCGTTTCCGCAACTTTCCATTCGTGCGGAACGAAAGCTAAAGGAACGTTCTGATGAATTTTACGCATAAATTACCCCTTTACGAGTCTGTTATCGAGCGTTATATAATAAACGCCGTCTGCGGGAACGGTTACGAAAAACGTTCCGTCGTTGTATTTTTCGACCTTAGGCACGGAAATTCTCTTATCGACTTTTATCGAATAGGTTCTGCTGCCGTAAAGATACTCCGAAACCCCGGCAAACTCCATTTCGGAGGGAAGAGCCGATTTGATTTCAAGCCCTTTGACCGTAGCGTTAAGCCCGACGATGTTAGAAATAAACGTGTAAGGAACGAGTCCGCTTTCGGGGAACTCGCCGAGAACCCCCGCGACGTATTCGCCGTAATAAGTACGCGGATTTCTGCGAAGAGAATCGATATGGAATTCGTCCATTATCGTCTTGAATCTCGCAAAGGAGTTATCCGCGGAAACGAACGATCTGCCGAGAAGGTCGTAATACGAAGTGTAGAAAATCGTTCCGCCGTTCTGCATCTGATTGCCGTATGCCCCAAGCCCCGCCGCGGGAGACATGGTTTCGGCGTTATACCACCAGTACCACTGCCCGTTTTTGTCGGTAACCTTGGATACGTCGAGCGTGTTTCCCCTTGCGGAAAATTTGAACGCGCCGTAAATATCGTCGCCCGTGGAGGTATCTCCCGCGATGATTCTTTCGCCGTCCACCCACGCATATATCGCTTCGGCTTTTATATCGTCCGCAAGGCCCGCGGCAACAGCCATGAAGTTTACGTAAGTTACGCCGAAATCGAGCGTGACGTTCTCGGAGTTTATCGAAGTTATATATCTCTTCTTCGTTCTGTCCCAGAAAGTCTCGTTGAATTTCTCTTTGACGAGCTTCTCTAAGTTGCGATAATAGGTGCTGTCCTCGCCGAAATACTCTAAAATATCCGCATAAGCCTTTATCGACTCGTAGAAGAAAATGTTTTCGTAAGACGAGATGTAACCGAAAGCAGTCATCGCGTCCCAATAATTGGAAGCGACGCTCGCTTTCGCGCCCGCAAGACCCTGGTTTCTCGGGTCTTTGATGACGAGAACGCCCTTTTCGCCGTCGAGAGTTTTGAGCATGTAGTTCATGGCTTTTGTAAGCCTTTCTCTCATCGTTTGCCCGAGCGCGTTCGTCATATCCATGAACGGGATATAGTTTCCGTTTTCGTCGTATTCGCCGACGTTATTGCCCTGCAGGAGGTAATTTCTCGCCGCCATGACGAAAATGGAATTATAGGTGTAATGCGCGCCCATGTCGAGGTGGTATTGTCCGTTAGCCGTCGCCCAGACGTAACCGTCGTCGTTCGACCAGCCGTCGCTGCCCGTTCTCGTGGATTTGAGGTAGTTGTGGCAAAGTTCTCTCGCCGCGTCGTAATTAGTCCAGTTGTATTTAAGTCCGCACCATTCGAGCCATTCGGTGGAGCCGATGATCGCATGGCCCGTTCTGAACGGCGACTGGTTGGTCGCGGAACTGAGCTGATTGCCCGTGAGGTTTGGTTCGGTTTTTGCCGAGCCGTAAATAGTCCACATATTGTTGAGGTCGGCGTCGAACGTACTTCCCATCGAAGTGTAAAGAAGAGTTCTTCTGCTTCCGTAAACCCTCATTTCCGAAACGTAAAGGGTTTTTTCCCTCGCCATGTCGTTAAGCGCGACCGATGTGAGCTTCGAAACAAGCCTTATTCCGTTTGCGACGATCCCGTCGAGGTCTAAAACGAGGGTTGCGCCCTTCGGGTTAGGGAACCTCATGATCGGGTTGAAAATACCTTTAGCGTAATCGTAAAGATAATAATATTTAGGCAAAAACTGCCATGTTTTACCATTGTCGGTGGTATATTCCACGGCGATGTTCGATGGGAATATATCCGCCTCGGAAGGTATCTGAATTTCGATTTTATTGAGCGTGTAGATATCGTCAAAGAGATATCCCGCATACTGCTCGTCGTAAGCGTCTTCCGCTTCCGCGCTTCTGAAATAGGTCGAAGAATCGCCGTCGGTTATCTTCTCTACGTCGTTCGCGGCAGAATAACTCGCGGAAGAAACGGGTTTAAGGTTGTTTATAAGCCCGCCGTAGACGATATCGTCGCCTTTGACGGTTATTTTCTTCCCGTCCGACCAGCCTACGTATTCGTCCGTCTGCATGCAGTATGCCGCCGAGGAGATATAATAAGTCCCCGCTTTTTTATAAACGTGAGAATTGACTATCGCCGATTTCATCGTGTCCGACTGCACGCCCGGGCCGTTATAACTCCACGTTCCGTCGCCCCAGTCCACAATGTAATACACCGCGCCCGCAACGACGTCGCCGCCCTGTTTTTTCCAGATTTTGTTGGCTTTGATTTTCGACGTCACTTCTATTTTTTCGCCTGTCGAAAAATACTCCTTGGTGGGAACGGTAACGTTGAGATAAGTGTCGTCGATCCTCTTTTCGTATAACGATTCTTTATACCCGATTTCTTCGAGTCGATAGGTTTTCGTTCCGCTCATTTGTCCGCTCCCGTCCGATTGTCCGCTCCCGTCCGATTGTCCGCCGCCGCCCGATTGTCCGCCGGTTTTTCCGCACCCCGCAAAAAAACCGAGGCACATCACGACGATTAGCAATATACTGATTTTTTTCATTGTTTCTCCGTTTTTAAACCCTTACCGCACGGTAAGAAAATTTGTTTTGAAAAAGGCGCACATAGGTCGAAATGCACCCCGCAGCGCGCCTTTTCCGTTAAATATTACTTTTTGTTCTTCTTCGCTATAACAACCGCCGCCAAAGCCGCGAGCACGCAAAGCCCCGCCATTCCGCTTGCCGAGCCGCCGCAGCCTTTCTTGCCCGTGGACGTTCCCGTGCTTCCGCTTCCCGATTCCGCGGGGGGTTCTCCGCCCGTTACGGTAAGCTCTATACTCTTTTTAACGGAAGAATCGGCTTCCGCGGTTGCGGTTATGGTAACTTTTCCCGCTTTGAGGAAAGTTATTCTGCCGTTTTCATCCACCTTCGCGACGGTTTCGTCGCTCGAAGCAAACAATACGTTCTGATTGGTCGCATTGCTCGGCTTAACGGTTACGAAAAGAGTATATTTGCCGCCGACAACCGTTTTATCTGCGGAAGGAACGGCGTCGAATTCTATAGTCGCGGGCTTAACCTCTTTCGCCTTAACCGTCACCTCGACGGCGGCTTTTATCGCGGGGTTACCCGCACTCTTAACGGTTATGGTTACCGTACCCGCGTTACGGAAGGAAACTTTTCCGTCTGCTGTAACCGTTGCGATGAGCGCGTCCGAACTTTCGAAAAGCAAGCCCTGTTCGGTTACGTTTTCGGGAAGAACGGCAGCCTGAATATCCCACGTTTCGCCTGCTTCCGCAGTCTTTTTCTCGTTGAGAACGGTAACGCTTTCGGGGTATACGGTTTTCATTCTATTGCCTTTCGCGTCGAGCCTTACGAAGGAAATATCTCTTAAAGAGATAACCGTCGTCGTGAAGAGCGCGATATCTCCTGCGGGGATTTTCCCGCCTTTAACCTCAACCGCGGGCGCGGTGAGGTCGTTTACGTACATCTGAATATTGCATTCGCCGTTTTCGCCGTAAACGCGTACGCGGACAAAGTTCCACTGACCTTTGACGTATGCGCTGTCAACCTCGTAAGGTCCGCTTACTCCCGCTTTGCCCGATCCCCAGATCGTAGCCTTCCTCGCGTCTTCCTGCATGAATACGGAAATTCCGTTCTGATTGGGAACGGTCGTCCTGTCGGCAAGGGCGAAACCTACTCCGTGCCAGCCGTTGGGCGCGTTGTTTGTTTTAACCATGTAATCGATTTCGAAACTGTTCGAAGTTAAAGCAAGCCCGTTGACGAGATCTTTAAGGTAAAGAACGGAATAACCCGCGTCTACGCCCGATTTAAGGTTTTCGGTAAGGGTCATCGCGCCGTTTTCTTCAAACGTCCAGTAGTCCGAAACGTTAGCCTGACGTCCGTCTTTCGATCCGCCGTTGGTGACGAGGTAATGCTCGAAGTTTTTAGCCGCGCTTTCCGCGGTAGTTCCGTATGTCGCGAGCATGTCGTTTGCCTTAACGGTTACTTTTACCGTTTTAAAAACGGTTTCGACGTCTGCCGAGCGAACGGTTACGTCATAAGTCCCGGGTTTACCGAAGTAAATTTTGCCGTCTTTTTCAACCGCGCCTTCGGGTACTTCGTAAAGAAGAGTTTTTATCGCCGCGTCTGCGGGGATAACCTTTGCGTCAAGCTTTAACGGCTCGTATTGCGTAATTTCGGCCGTGTCCGCAACTTCTATGCCCGTAGCCTTCGTATCGTTTACTTCGCCGTTCTCGTCGGTAAGGGAATAACTGAACTTTTTAGCGGTGAAATCGCCGTTCGAGAAATAGAATCCGAAACTTTCGTTTGCGATCTGATAGCCCGTTTCCCTCATTTTTTCTTTGGAAACGGAAACGACATCCGTTCCGTCCGCCGTCAAAGTGATTCCGTTTTCGGTTACGGCAATTGAGAGAACGTGTTCGCCTACAACTTCCCAGCCTTCGGGGACTATACCTTCGGTATAGCCCGAATTGTTGAGTTTCGCGGACGAATAAGTCCCTTTGCCTTCTTTCTGCACGAACATTTCAACGCCGTACGCGCTGTCTCCCCAACGCGCTTTTCTCTCGTAATTGCTGTAACCGAACATAAAGCCCGCCCAGCCGTTTCTCTCTTCGGTGTTGTAAGTGTAAACGAGTTCGGCTTTGAAATAAGCTGCTTTTTTTACGTGAAGTCTTACGTAAAGATTGTTTTCGGACACGTCGTCGCCCGAATATTTTTCGGTTTTAACTCTCAGTCCGTTATCGGCTTTGAAAATATCCGTCATCGCTCTCGGATAAGTAACCCAACCGTCAGATGTGTAACCGAGGTCGGTGTTATTGTCTTTCGGGTCGATGCCCACCGAAAAATCGGTGACCGAAGCCACGTCGGTTACGGCGGTAAAATCGTAAACGGTCTTATACCCCGCATCCTGAGCTTTCGCCGTTGTTTTGTTTATCGCCGTAAGCCCGAGACCCGCGCTCGATAAACACACAGCCGCAGCGATAACGCCGCACAACATTTTCCTTTTCATATCTTTTTTCTCCTTATTGCCCGCATTTTGCGGGTTGATTCTTTAATTTGATTGTCTTATCTGAGAAGCCCCAGCGTTCTGAACTGGTTTTCGGCTTCGGCAAGAAGGGATTTGAAATCCGCTCTCGCATTCATTTCGGCGCAGTAACCCGCAACGGTTTTTTCGGTAGTCCTCGTAGCGTATTTATACGCAAAACTTACCATATCGGCAACGACGTCCGTCACTTTGCCCGAATCGAGCGTGAGGAATTCGCCTATCTGCGGGGTTGTTTTGTAAGTAGCCGTTTTGAGGTTATGCTCGGCGACTTTCAACGTTATGGAAGTAATTTCCTTATCCGTTCCCTGAACGACTCCGTCGTAAGAAGAGGAAATCCATGCGCCCCAGTCCCACGCGCCGCTGTATTTGCCGCGGTAAGTGTCGCCGTCGTCTCCCGAAGTGTTACAATAAACGAGGGTGGAAGACGGAATGTTTTTATAGTTTACGCCGTTTTCGATACCGACTCCCCATCTGAGGGCGTCGTAAGCTACGCCTCTATGATATTCGCCCGTAGCTTCGTCGTGATAAGCATAACAATCGTCGATAAGCTTACAGATTTTCTCCATGAGAGCCTTGTTGAGCGAGGTCTGTTTGGAAACGGTGATTATGTTGCCGGCGAGGCCCATGCCCGCCATATAGCCCGCGTATTCGTTGACGGCGTCGTCCGCAACGGGAAGGGGATAAGTTTCCCACCAGTCCGTAGTGTCGATTTTTTCATCTTCTTTTCTGTTCGCGTTTGCGTCGATCTGAGTGGAAGAAGAAATCGATCCCGGATACCACTGAATGCCTATCTTTCCGTAAGTAGTTCTCTTATCGTCGGAAAACTGCTGCGAGAACCAACTCGGATCTATGAGTTCTTCGTCGCAGATGTTTCTGAGATAATTGAGGTACGGCTCGAAAGAACCGTCCGTCGTGGAAAACGAAACCTTGCCGTCCGCAACGTAATAGCCGTAAGGAACAACGGGAACTCTGCCCCACATAAGCGGCATCCAGGTTTCGAGCGTGCCGAGCGAGTTTTTGCCGCCCGCCGTAGTGAATCCGTAATAATCGGCGGAAGCAAGCCCTTTGTTTTTGAAAACCTTTATATATCTTGCGAAATACAACAGATCGTCGGGGCTGTCCGGCATCCATTTTCCGCCGTCCGTCACCGTTGCGCCCGCGGGGATATAAACGCTCGCAGAGTCTGTAGCGACGTTTCCGTTTTTATCGTAATTATCGGTAAGCGCGCGATATTCGTTTGCCCAGTCCTCTCTTATTTTAAGCGACCATGTCGGCGGAGTTGCGGGCGTCCATACAGCGTTGAGTTTTCCGTTCGCGTCCGTCATAACCTGTTTGGTGAATTTCTGACTGTCGCTCTCGAGAATTTTTTTGAAATTCGGCATTTTTTCGAGATAAGGCGTCCAGTCGTCCAAAAGCACGCCCTGATCGCGGATCTGACGGAATGACGTGAACGACGGAAAGGCAACGATGTTAGGCTTTATTTTGGAACTGAAACCTATCATAACAGAGTTTGCGAAGTCTGTCGTCGCGTTTAATGAAACATCAAGCCCGTAATTGTCGGCAATCCATTTTCTGTAAGGATCGTCCGCACTCGTCGGGGTGTTCGTCCAACCGCTTAAAAGCAGGGTTATCTTGTCGGTACCGCCCGCGGTATTCGATTCCTGAGGTTTTTTGCCGCATGCGGTGAAGCAGGCAACCGAAACGGTCGCGAGGACGGCGGCAATAACTTTTAAAAGATTTTTCTTCATAATTTGCTCCTGATTGTTTATTTTTCAGCCTTTGACGGATCCGAGATATACGCCTTTGGCAAAATATTTCTGGAAGAACGGATAAACTATCAACACGGGCAGACAACCTATAACGGTGAGAGCCATTTTAACGGTCATGTCGTCCACGTTGTCGATACCTATAATCGCTTCAATTTTTTCTATGTTGCCCTGATTTATCTGATTTAAGTTGTTGAACGAAATCTGTATATAATATTGCAACGGCCATATTTCGCTCATCTGCGGCGCATAAAGGTATGCATCGAACCAGCTGTTCCACTGCCCCACCATCGTGAAAAGCCCTATCGCCGCCATAACGGGTTTGGACATGGGAAGTATTACTTTCAAAAATACGTTCCATTCGTTAGCCCCGTCGATGTTCGCCGCTTCTTCTATCTCCTTCGGCAACCCTTCGAAGAACTGCTTTATAACGATTACGTTCCATACGTTTATTACGTTTGGCAGAATGTACACCCATATGTTATTGGTAAGCCCCAACCCGTCGATAACGACGTAAGTGGGGATAAGCCCGCCGTTGAACAAAATGCAGAAGATGAGAAGTTTTATCACAGCGCTTCGCCCGGGAAGAGCCGCTCTCGAAACGGCATACGCCAGAAGCGCGCACGCGAACAGGCTCATCGCCGTGCCGACGACCGTTCTGAAAACGGAAACGCCGAACGCCTGAAGGATGTAATTCCCCGCCGTAAGCACCTGCACGTATGCCCGGACGGTGAATTTGCTCGGGATGGGCAGAATGTAAGAGGAATTTATATCCGACGGCGAACAGAATGAAACCATCAGGGTGTAAAGCAAAGGATAAAGGCAAAGTACGGCCGTTATAGTGCAAATCAGAGTTATTACGACGCTGTAAGTTTTTTCGCTGACTTTTGCTGACATTTTCCGCCTCCTTTACCACATGCTCACGTCGCACAGCTTCTTTGAAAGCTTGTTGCAGCCGAGAACCATAATCATACCTATCGCGGACTGGAAAAACGACATCGCCGCGCCTAAGCTATACCTAAAACCGTCTTTTCCGTACCACACGAGCCACGTATCGATAACGAGCGCCTGATCTTTGGTCGTCGCGCTGTAAAAAAGCAGAAGCTGCTCTCCGCCCGCGCCTTTTAAGATGCTTCCGAGCGACATAACCGTTAAGAAAATTATCGTGCCTTTTATGCAGGGAATGGTTATGTGCCATATTCTCTGCAAGGGCGACGCGCCGTCGATTTTAGCCGCTTCGAAAAGGGACGTATCCACGCCCGACAACGCCGCGAGATACAAAATCGTTCCCCAGCCGAGTTCTTTCCACACCGCCGAAATTATAACGATCGGCATAAACCACTTTTCGTTGACGAGGAAGTCCGTAGTCGTTCCGAAAAGCCCGTTTATAAGCCCTTTGGGGCTTAAAAGCGCGTAAGTTATCGCGTAAACGACAACCCAGCTGAAAAAGTGAGGAATGTATACTATATTCTGAAATATGCTCCTTAAAGTTTTGCTCTTTAAGTCGTAAAGACAAATCGAAAGGATGAGCGAGGGCAGAATGCCGACGATAAGCCTTAATAAGCTTATGTAAAGAGTTCTGCCGATAACCGCGAGCATCGTTTTATCGGAAAATATCGCGATAAAATGCTTGAAGCCCACCCATTCGCCGTTCCACACGCTGCCCTGCATCGTGTGGTCTTTGAACGAAAGTATCGTTTGAATTACTATCGGGTAAAGATTAAACACGGAAATAAACGCGAGAGGCACAATCATGAACCCGTAAACGGGCAGAAACCTCACGATAAGCCCCGTCGTTTTCCGGTTTACCCTTCTTTCCACCGCGGCGGCGAAAAGAAAGAAAATTATGAGTACGAGCGCGACGGGCGTTGTTTCAAACACCCTGTAATATTTAACGGTTTCGCCGTATAAACTGCTCGTTTCTCCCGAAAAGAACATGAGCCATATATAAACCGTAAGAATAAGCGCGGCGTTTCCGAGATACGCCCCGTAAGCAATCGTCGAAATGTTTTTCGCGTTTTTAAGGCTTGTATATCTCAAAGCGGTAAAAACAAGCGTTAAAAGCACGACGATAAACAATACCGTAAGCGTCGCCGTAACCGCGACGGGCAGAGAAACGTCTATCGGGTTGCCGTATTCGTCGAAAGCGGAATATTCCCCGCCCGAAAATAAAACGGCAAGGACGGTCATGAAGGAATAGGAAAAAGTTACGCCTATATCCATCTGACTTTTTGTGAGAATGTTGCAGAAAAAGAAAAGGACAAAACAAAGCGCGACAACGGAAATCACGATTATCGCTTTAACTTTTTCCGTGCTTAATTTATTACGGGGAACAACCCCGTTTTCTTTTAAAGTCGTACCGTCAGTCATTGTTTTTCGTCTCCGCCGATCTTATTTTATGCGTGCGCCTGTATTCGTTGGGGGTTATGCCCGTTATTCTCTTGAACGCATAATGGAAGTTTTTTATATCGGAAAAACCTATCACGTCGCTTATCTCCGAAATCGTTTTATCCGATTCTATCAGTAATTTACAGCTCTGCTCAACGCGGTATCTCAAAAGATATTCGATAACGGAAGTCCGCCTTTCTCTGTTGAAGAGCTTTTGAAGATATCCGCTCGAAAGCCCGACGTATTCCGCAACGTCCGCAAGCGAAATTTTTTTGTAGAAATTATCCGAAATGAATTTCACGGCAAGTTCCACGTAATCCGCGCCGTGATTTCTCATGCTCTTGGTTTCGCCGTCCGACATCTGCCCCAGCCCGCTCAGAAGAAAATATATACAGCCGCGCATTATTCCGTCGCAGTATTTTTCGTTGCCTTCGTAAGCGGCGAGGGCTTTATACACGAGCGAAACCATTTCCTGCCGGGAGGAAATATCCACGGGTTTCAACGGCGAAAACGCCGAATAATCGAACTCGATGAAATCCTTGCACCAGATAATGTTTACCACTTTGAAATCGTTTTCTTCGCAGGTGGGGCGCATGCTGTGTTCGCTGTCGTCCGCGATGACGAACATATCGCCGCGGCGAAGTTCAACCGTTTCGGAATTCACCTTCTGCACCGCGCTTCCGCTCTCCACGAAAACCATTTCCACAAACTCGTGGCTGTGCCGCAAAACCGATTCGTACCCCGTACTTTTGACTACGGCATACGATTTTTTCGGTTCGTACATTTTTATGTTGAAAATCATATTGCGACCTCGATTTCTTTTTTAGGTTCGACGGCGTAATTTTTGCCGTTCACTATCAGAGTTCCCTTAATTTCGTCGCTTATAACCCTTATCGTTTTTTCGTCCGCTTCAACCTTAACGGAACCTTTCGCGAGGGGCATTTCGGCTTTAAACCGCTTAAGCCCCGCAAGATCGGGCTTTAAAGTGAACGATTTGCCGTTTTCGCTCGCTTTAAGCCCCACGATATATCTTCCGATGATATAAAGAGGGGTCGCACCCCAGGCATGACACAGGCTTTTGCCGTATTTTCTGCCATACATGGCATATTTTTCCGCGCCTTTCTCTTCCGGGTCGTAACGTTCCCAGAAAGTCGTCGCGCCTTCTTTTATCATCGCTCCCCAATATTTTATCGTTTCGTCCATGACGTATTTCGTTTCGCCTATGCGGCAAAGCGCGGCAAGTTCGTAAAAGCGCATGTACGGAGTCACGATTTTCGGTATATCGGGATTTTCGAGTACGTTTTGTTTTATCATCTCTTTGCGCTTATCGTCGCAAAGGTCGAAAAGTACGGCAAAAACGTTGGGATGCATGAGAATTTTCCCGTCGGGTTTTCCGTTTCTCACGGAATACGTATAGCCCTTTTTATCCTCGAGCCAGAACCGCTCGAGTTTTGCTTCCGTTTCTTTGTAAATTGCGCGGTATCTCTCCGCTTTGTCTTTATATCCGAATTCTTCGGATAAAATCACGCATTTTTTAAGCGCGGCGATAAGAAGCATCTGCTCGCAGCAAACCTCGCCGCTATTATCGAGATCCGCCCAGTCCACAAACACCCAGTCCTCGGGTCTCGAATCCATAAGTCCGTTTTCGTCGCGCCTGCCGAGGCAATGCTCCATTATTTCGAAAACCTTGTAACAATTCTCGCGCGCGAACTTTTCGTCGCCCGAGTGCCTATAATAATCGTCGAAACAGATTATCCACAAAAAGGTATAATCCATAATATGGTTTATGTACAGGGAAAAAGGAGACTTCCCGAAAAGGGCCGTCATCGAACGCTTAATCGATTTTGTATCGAAAAAACTGTAATAATGCATGAGCGACGATTGATACACGTCCGCGCCCCAAAGCCAGCGGTCGCGCTTTATGCCGTCTAAGATAAATTCTCTCGAACAAAGCCTCATCGTCCTCGCGGCGACTTTGTATATCTCGTTAACCGTTTTATTATCGCACTCGAACGAACTTCTCAGGACCGACGGGGAAAGTTCTTCGTTAACAGAAATTCCGGAAAAATCTATTCCTTCCGCAGTAACGTATCTGAACGCCTTGGCGATTTTCGTCGTAACCTTATCTCCGTTAACCACGAAATCTTCGCTTAAAAGCTCGCAATGTTCCTTATCGGAAACCTCTTCGAGGCTCTCGCCGTAATAAATCTTAGCGTTATCCGAAAGCTTTGCGCCCGAAAAAACCACTCTCGCGAACATCTCTTCGCCAAAATCATAAATATCGCCCGTATCGGACGGAATTTTTTCGACGTATGCCCTTTCTTCTGACGGAAGCGAAAAGCCGTTCGGGGTTTTACCGTTCAGGAATCCCCCGTCGCAAGCGGCGTTTTTAAAATTATGATCGCAACACGTCACCTGCCAGGTGTCGTCCGTTAAAATCGTGTCGCCCGCAAGTTTTAAGCAAGGCAATCCCTTATCGTTAAAAACGGAAACGAGAATTTCATGCTTCCCGCTCGGGACGGAAAATTCGCTTTTAACCGAATAAAGATACGCCCCGTCTATCATGACGTTAAACGATCCTTCCGCCTCGATTTTAACCGTTTCGGCGGCGGAAAGTTCGTAAATTTTCTTAAATTTTACGTTTTTATAGCAGGAATCAAATCTCCAGAACGGCGGTATAGGAATATCTCTTTCATACCTTTCCGCCATGAATTTCCCCGATAATTCAATTTCAAAGTCGTCGGGATACCATATCCATTCAGCTTGTTTCATCTTTTACCTCTGTATTGCCGTAGCTCGCTTAAGTTTCGGTATAAATATTTTATCAGATAAATCTTCCGTTTTCAATAGTAAAACCCCGCCCAGATTGATTTTTCGGGGAAATTTTGCCGCATTTGAAAAATGATTATTTTCCCTACTAAATACTGTCTTTTATAAGAAATACGCGCTATTTTCGGGTATTATTATGGTAAAAAAACGCTTTTTACCGGCTTTTATTTCCGTTATCCGATTTTTCACATAAGACAAATCGAAAAGGTGTTCACATTTCTCATTCATTTCTTCAAATCTCCGGGCAAACTATCCGACTCTTACGGCAAGGTCGAAAAACTATGGCAATTTTCGTTGTATCTCATTCAGCACGGCTGTAAAATCGTCGAAGTAAACAACAGCGACAATTTTCTCAACTATAAAAACCTGCCGCTTTTAACCGAACCGTCGGACAAAATTATTATCCGAGCAATGGAAGAAGGTCGGACGAACTACGTTCCTCACGTTATTAACGGCAACAACTACAAAATCGTAGTTATGGGCAATAAACAGTATATACCCGACGTTACCGCGCAACAATAAAACCCGCTTAAAAAATTTGTTATAATCGTAATTCGCGCGACATTATTTTCGTGCGAATTACATTGCAAAATTTACAGCGGATATCCTGCACACCGTTATTGAATTAATTTATGTTACAACAAAAAGAGGAAGACTTACTTGTCTTCCCCGTTTTTGTCAAAATAGTTGTAAAGATATTTTACAAGACCGTTGTTCAGTTTGTTTATGTAGCCGATCGAATAACTCAATTCGGCGGCAACGAACGCCATTGTTCCGTTGTTTACGTATAAGCGAATATACAACTCGTAAAGTTTCGGCGGAGCAACCTCAATCGCCCTATTATACTAAAGGGAACAAAAACATTTTGGGCTAATCCACTTGAAATTTTTTATAAAGATACAAAAAACATTGCACCAATAGTAAAAAGTATGAAAATTGGAACAGATGAGAAATATTATAATTATTATTGTTTGAGTAATATCCAAATTGCTGGTTTTGGTAGACCAGAAGACTATTGGGAAACAAATGAGTATGCTAAAACCACACTTTTAAATTCCGACAGTGAAGTTTATATAGCTTGGAAAGAAGAAAAGATTTTTATAAAAATTCCTGAGGGAAAAACCGATAAATGGTGTGAAGAACAGAGTTTCGTACTATTTGGTCAGGAGTTTGTTGTTAGTTATTTAATTAATCTAATGTATTATTAAAAAATAAAAAAATAATTGCAAGATATATCCTATAAAGGATATTATCGAGATACTGTTTGTCGAGATAGTTAAAAAGTAATAAGTGAAAAAAACTTATTACCCGACATACTCCCGAAAATCGCCTGAAAACCGAGATTTTGTCGTACACACAACACGAGGCGCGTCCGTTCCTGAATTTCAGGAACGGACGCGTTTTTTATGAGAAAAGCCCGATGCCTTTCGAGATCGGGCTTTTGCAATGTTGGGCTTTGATCGACTTATAGACGCTTGTTTGTTGTTTAATTTGAAATAATCAACCTCAAAGCGTCCACCTTACATACAAAATATTTCAGACTATTTTGCCTCTTAAATCGATCTGCGTGGAGGAATCGCAAGTCATCGCGCCGAGGTATTTTTTCGCAAAGAAATCGGCAACCTCTTCGGAAAGCATAACGTCGGTAAGCGCGTCTATCTTCGCTTTGTAATCGGCGTTGTTTTTGTAATCGTTCAGCCTTGCCGCGATAACGTTCGCCTTGCCCGCAACCTGCTCGGGATCGTCCTCAACGGCGGCGCGTTTATCCGACGAAATTTTGCCCGTGTACGCGGTGTTGCACGGAAGCAACGCGAAATCATAATCGCCCATGGACGAAACGAGGAGATTTTCGGCAACGAGCGTTACCTTAACGTTACCGTTTACGCTCGTCCACGTTTTGCTCGCCGAGCCCATATTAAGCCTGTCGCCCGCGTCGTTTACGGGATAATTTTCACCCTCGGTCGCTTTACTTATGATGCCTTTCTGTTCGAGAAGTTGAAAGGCTCTTATCGCGTTTGAAACGTCGTCGCAGATTTCAAAAGTTTTGCCGTCGGTTACCGCGCTGCCCGCCGCCGCTTTTCCGTAATAAATTCCGAGCGGCTCGTAATGCACTTTGCACGAGGCGAAGAGTTTGGTTTTGCCCGTATACGTTTCGAGATAAGGAACGTGCTGGAAATAGTTGGCGTCATAGTCGCCGTTCGCAACCGCGTCGTTCTGCATCGTCCAGTCGAGAACGGTCACTTTGAGCGTGTAACCACGCCCGGCAAGTTCGCTTTTCACCACTCCGTTCAGAACTTCCGCGTGCGGAGTATCCGAAGCGCAAACGCTGATTACCTTTGAAGAACCGCCGGCGCAACCGCCTGCAAAACACGCCGTGAAAACGCTTATCAGACAAGCGGCGACGGCGCATAAAGATTTAAACAATTTTTTCATTTCAATAATCTCCTTTTATCGATTAATTTTGCTATTTTAAGTCCCGCTTCCTGAATTAACTGAACTATCAGCACCACTACGGCTATGAGTAGCCAGAACGAAACGGAAGAGAGATAATCGCCCGTGTTTCGCGAGTAAAACGTATAAATTCCCGAAATAAGCCCGCCCGCGCCTATATTGTAAGCGAACGAAGTGTACCCGAGCACGTTGACGGCAACCACCGCAACGCCCGTGACAAGCGAAACTTTCGCTTCCGGCAAAAGAACTTTCGTTATGAGTTGAAAGTCGGTCGCGCCGAGCGACCTTATCGCTTCGGTTTCACCTGCGGGAACTTCCGCAAGCGACTGCTCCACCATTCGCGAAACGAACCCGAACGCGCACACCGTCATCGGTATGATTATGGTAAACCATTCGCCCGTCCCCTTCCCGAACCACGCTCTCGTCCACGGAATACACAACACTATGATTATAAGGCACGGCACGGAACGCAGAATATTTACAATCAGCCCCACCGTGAAATTTATCCATTTGCACGGCTTCAGCCCGTTTTTGCCCGTCACGCTCAAAAGTACGCCGCAAGGCAACCCGAAAACGTAAGCAAGCAACGTAGCAATCGCCGTCATTGCGAGCGTTTCGCCCGTCATCGTCGCTATTTCAGCAAAAGTCATCGCTGTCCACCTCCTCGTAATTGACTCCTTTTTTATCGAGATAATCGCACAGTTTTTTAATATCCTCGTCATAATACGGAAGTCTGAAAATAATCTGTCCGTAAGTTACGCCGTTTATCACCTTCGTTTCCGCGTAAAACACAGAAAGAAGAATGTTACACTCCTGAATGATGTTTGTTATTATCGGCTTGTCCGCAGAGCCGTCGAACATAAGTTTTACGAGTTTTTCGCCCTTTATTCCCGCGTTTACTTTGCCCGAATAAATAAGTTTTTTCGCGATTTTTTCCTTGGGCGAAAGAAACACGTCCTGCAAATAGCCTTGCGTGACGATTTCGGACTTATCTATTATCGCCACCTTGTTGCAAATCGCCTCTATCACGGACATCTGATGCGAAATTATCACCACCGTAAGCCCGAGCGACCTGTTCAGTTCTTTCAGAAGTTCGAGAATGGACTTCGTGGTTTCGGGATCGAGCGCGGAAGTCGCTTCGTCGCACAAAAGCACTTTCGGGTCGGTCATAAGAGCGCGGGCGATCGCTACCCTTTGCTGTTGTCCGCCGGAAAGTTCCGAAGGGTATGCGTTGAGTTTATCGCCGAGCCCCACCGTTTCAAGAAGTTTAATCGCCTTGCGTTTTCTGTCGGCGTTCCTTTCTTTTCCGTTTGCTTTCTTTTCTTTTTTGTCCGTATCTTCGCCTATTTCGCCCGCAAGTTCCACGTTTTTCAGAACGCTCCTTTGCTGCAGAAGGTTGAATTGCTGAAAAATCATGGAGACCTTTCGCCGAACGGCGCGAAGCCTTGCGTTGCTCGCCTTGGTAAGGTCCTCGCCGTCTATAATCACGCTGCCCGAAGTGGGTTTTTCCAGAAGATTTATACATCGCACGAGGGTGCTTTTCCCCGCGCCGGACAATCCGATTATTCCGAAAACGTCGCCGTCGTCGATTTTAAGGTTTACGTTGCCGAGCGCGGCGAATCCGCCCGATTTCGAGGGGTAAACCTTGCTGAGATTTATTAGTTCAATCATCAAAATTTCTCCTGTGAGTATTTTTAAACATAAAAAAACCGGAACTTAACAAAAAGTCCCGGGCATAAATCTGCGTTTAAGGCTTATTTATCCGAAGCGTCGAAAAAGCGGTCGGCAACAAGCCCGCGCATAAATGCCCGGGACGAAAACATTCGCATAGAAATTACAAAACGAGTTTTCATAGCGTTTGCCGACAAATCGTCGCTCCTTAAAGATTTCGGAAAAGGTTTTTCTTTCCGATGGATTTATATTACCATTGACCGCGCTCGGTTGTCAAGCGATTTTCGCCGTCGAAATAATTTTTCAGCGATAGAAATCCCTGCAAACAAAAAAACGCGGAATTTATGCCGGACAGGAATAAATTCCGCGTTTCAGCGATTTATATCGGGTTATTGCGTTTTACGCCATCGTCCACGCCGTTCCGTTCCAGACGAAAGTTACGTCCTCCGCGAAAAGCACGGACGTGTTGTGAAGCATAGCCAGAGAACCCGCTTTTATTACGAGCGTGGGAACGTCGTACCCCTCGGCGGTTTGCGTCGAGAACGCGCCCTGAACGCGAATGTGCGCGGGCGAATCCTTTAACGCCGTGACGTCGACCTTAACGCCGTTGGACAAAACGTTCATACGGCTTGCGTCCACGGTCATTTCTCCATCCCACAAATCGCGGTCGAATTTAAGTTGCAAAGACGAAGAATTTTCAGGCCACGAAAGGCTTACCGTTTCCGGCGAGGAAACCAGACTCCATCTGTCGTGAACGGAACTATACGCAAACATATAGTCCTTGTCAAAGACGTACGCTCTGCCCGCCGCCGTTATAACCGAGCCGCCCTTGATCGTGATTACGGGAACGCCGTAAGTCGCGTCCGCTCCCGGCTGACCGAACGACAAAGCGAGTTTATTAACCGACTGATACCATCTTATTTCGGTGAACGACATTGCGGAGCCGTTCGCGTAAGCCGTGATTCCGCTCGCGTCGAAAACAGTCTGATCCGCTTCTTTTATAGTGTTGAACACGATCTGAATCACTCCCGCGGAAGACCAGTCGGTCTTTGCGAGCGAAAGTTCGCCCGCAAACGCGCACCAGTTATACGTTCCGTATCCGTCGCCCGCTTCGCCGGCAAAAATCGCCGTGTAGGATTCCGTTAAGCCGTAAACAACGCCGTTCGCGCTCAACGTGGTCTTTGCTCCGACAACGAGAACGTCGCCTTTCTTCAGAGCGGAAAAGTCGCCGTTGACAACGATTTTCGTACTCACGTCCGTCGTCACGACTCCCGTAACGGTAAACTCTTTGCCGTTTATCGTAAGCGCGAATCTTTCGGCTTTAAGCGCGGCGTTCGCGGCGTACTCCGTTCCCGAAGAGAATTCGAGTTGAATAAGATCCTTAGTCGCCCATGCGATTTTTGCAACCGTGAGCATGCCTTTGACTTCTATCCAGTCCGTTCCGTCGAGCGTTATTTCGGCGTATCCGACCGCTCCGCTTAAGAATCTGCCCGTTCCTTCCGCCATAACTCCGAGCGTCGTAAACTCGCCCGTATCGGAGCAATCGTACGAAAGTTCGGTGGTTCTGCCTATCGTTTCTCCGTCCTTTACGATCGCGTAAGAAACGGCGTTTTCGACCGCGTTCCAGGAAATTGTTTTGCTCGCGTTATCGACGGCTACTTCCGGCGCGCCGAGTTCGACGGCGGGAGCGATAAAGTCGAAATCAAAAGTGATTTTTCTGTCGCCCATATCCTGCATGTTTCCGTCAATTTTGTTCTGATAAACAAACTGCAGACCGCCGAGTTCGTCCATTTCCGAAACGTCGATAAAATAACGCGTAACGCCCTCTTCGATGACGATTTTGCCGAGTTGCTTCGTATAATCGTAATCGTAAACCGCAATTTCGTTGCACATACCCGCAACGTCCGCAGTCATTCCCAACGCAATCGTTTTCACTTCGGAAACGTCGACTTTCCGTGGGAATCTCATTGCGAGAGCCGTACAGATTCCCCAACCGCCCTTGCCGACCGTCGCCGTAAGTTTTCGGTTCGTTTCGTCGTACTTCACGCTCACGCTCGTCGGCTTGTAACCCGCGGTTTCGCTTCCGACTTTCACGTCGTCGCCGACAAAATACTCGTAGAGCGGATCGTCGAACGAGGCGTATTCGCCGTCTTTCGCCTCAAGCCCGAACACGGCGAACGATTTATCGGATTCCGTATAAGTTTTTTCGTTGCCGAGCGCGGTCACGAAAGCGTAACCCTTCGTTTCGGTCAACGTAATCTGCGTTTTGTCGGTTACGGTTTCCGTTCCGTTCACGTTTACTCTGTATCCGCTCGCGTTTTCAACCGCGTTCCAAGCGAGAACTCCGTTTTCGACTTTTACGTTCTCTGCGGCGGGAAGTTTTTCTGCGACGGAAATGCCGTCGAGATACAGATACATTCTTGCAAGCGATTTATCGCTTCTCGTAAAACAGAACTGAATCTGCTTTATGTCGGACGAGGGATTATCCTTATCGTCGTTTTCGTCGCTGTACATTCTCAGAGCGACAGCCCTGTCGCAATCGAGCGCGTAAGTAGTCCATTTACCCGTTACAAGCGGCGATTTTTTCTCGGTAGCGGCGGATAATTCGTCGGCAAACTGAATTTTTTGATTGCCCGCGAATCCGAAGTAATTTTCAAGCCCGTCGCCCTCCACGTAAACTCTTGCGAGTATATATTTGCCTTTTAAGTCGCTCCATTTTATCGGCTTTGCAAGTTTCACCGCAACGGACGTGTTCTGCGTGTCGGTGAAAGAAAGCCCGAGTTTTAAAACGCCGCTCGCGCCTTCGTAATTTTCAAGCCAGCCTTGCGTGTAATCGGAAACCGTCCAGTATTTGTTGACTTCGCCCGCTTTAACGGTGTTGAGGTAAGCCTCTTCGCCGAAGTCGGAATAAAGCCCGTCTTCGAGCGCGGAATCCGTCCAGCCGGGATCTTTGGCAAGCCATGTTACGCTCTCCGTGGTCTTGTTTCCGCTCGCGTCCGTCGCCGTAACCGTAAACGTGAACACACCCGGTTCGGTAACGGCGAAACTGTCCGCCATTTTAGAATATTCCACCTCGTGCTTTTCACCGCCGAACGTGGCGAATTCAAGTTTCACTTCGGTTTCCACCGCCGAAGCGTCGTCGATATCGACAAGCGGCAAAAATCCGTTTTCGTCCACGCCGACGAACAGATCGTTGGGAACGTTTCTGAAAGATATCGCCGGGGCGACTCTGTCCACAACCTTAAATTTTATATCGAGGCTGAGCATCGAACTATAATAATAAGTAACGGTATATTCGCCCGGGTTAAGCGCAAACGAACTGTATTCGCTCGATATCGTCTTGTTTTCGGAATCGGTAATTCTGTACTCGATATCGTAAGAAACGATCTCGCCGTTTTTGTCTTTCACCACCGCGCCCGGCAACGAAATTTCCGCCGCGTAATCGATTTCCGCGCCGAATTCAAGCGGTTCGTCAAGGACTATTTTATAGCCCGCTTCGTACTTCTTATCCTCGGACGAGCCGTTGTCCGTCCCGCACGCGACCATCGCAAACGAAGCGAAAATAGCCGCCGCCATACATAAAACGGCGATGACAAGTTTTGATAGTTTGAATTTCCTTATACTCATAAATTTTCCTCCCGTTTTTACAAAACGCAAAAACAAAATTATTTCGTTTTTTCTTCGTAGGACCTGATGAAATTAGCCCAACTGCGATTGAAGTTTTCGTAAGTGCTGTCGTAAATCTCCGAAACGGGGGTATACGAACCGCCGTAAATATCCTTCGCTATCGTTCTGGAAGGATTCTTCTTGTCGTAATACCAGGTCAGATAAGAAATTCTGACAAGCGCGGAATTAAGATGCGCGGAATCGACGGACACCATAGCGTTTACGTCGGAAATCGCCGCCACGCTCCTGATATAATCGGAAATCGTAAAGCCCATATCTTCGTCCGCGGGAACGTAACCGTAAGGAAGCATCGCCGTGCCGGAAGCGGCTTTCGCGGCGATTTTCTGCGCGCGGTCGGAACAAAGGTAAGCGATGAATTGCTTTATCGCGTCTTTATTCTTTGCCGATTTCGGAATTACCAACTGATTGCATATGTTTTTGACGACCATATTCCTCGCTTCTCTGACAATCTCCGCGTCGGCTTCGCTTACGCCGTCGGGAAGAGCCGCCGCGTTTCCGTCGACAAAGTCAACCACTTTCGACAAAGTCGCGTCGTCGTTTATCGTGGGAGTACGGCTGATTATCGCGCTGATAACGGGGAGTTTCATAGCCTTGATGCCCTGATCTTTTTCCTTGAGCGAACCGTCCTCGAAGAATTCGGAAACTTCGCGTTCGAGCCATTCGCCGATATACGCGAATGCGAAACGAGCCACCGTCTGACGGTTGAATTTTCCGCCGTAGAAAACCTTGTCGAGGTCTTTATACTCGAACGAAGCGCTTTCTTTATGAAGATACTGCCCCGAAGCCTGCCTTTTGAGAAGTTTTTCGGCAACTGCGTAAACGGCTTCTATGGAAGATTTGTTATCCGTTATCATCTGCGGATTATCCTTGCAGAAAACCCATTCGCCGCCGGCGTTTTTGGTGTAACCGTTGAAATATTTTTCGTTGGTTTCCGCGCCAAGCATCTGCGCGAACCAGCCGCTGAAAACGTATTGCAGATATTCGCCGCCCTGCGTATCTCTGAGCGCGCCCGCCGTCAGATAAACGCCTTTGTTATAAAGTTCGTCGCCCATTTTGAAGAACTCGTCCGTGGTTTTGGGCAGTACGTAATTCTCGCCGAGCGCGGCCTTTAAAACGGAATCGTTATAAACCCAGTTCCAGCCCGATTTTTTGTTGAAGTCGAACTGATAATATTTTCCGTTTTCGTTATAGAAATCGAGCATTTCGGGGTTTACTTTATCCTTGACTTTCACCTCCTCGCCGTAAACCTGCATTTCGTAAACGTCCGAAATATCCTCGAGGCTCGAAGCCATATCGAACATTCCGTATTCTATCTGATGCAGGTCGCTCGCGCCGACGCCGGAAGAAATGTTCGCCTTCGTCGTAATATTGCTCGAACTTGCGCGCAGTTTGATGTAAACGTCCGGCACGACGTTATCCATATAGTCCTCGGTAACGGCTTTGAGATATTCCGAACCGTAGCCCCCTTTGTAATAACTGAACTCGAACTGAACGGGACGCGACGCGTAATCTTTTCCGTCCGCGCTGCTCTGACTTTCCTTTCCGCCGCAGGAGGTCATAAACCCGACTCCGAGAACAACGGATAAGATTGCCGCAAAAAACTTTTTCATGATTTTTCTCCTTATTTTTTATTTACAAGCCGAGAACGGCTTTTTTTATCGGAAATTTACAAGCCGAAACCTGTTTTTCGGGAAGCCCCGGGCGTTTCAGCCTTTAAGTCCGCCGCCCATCTGTATATCCATAAGGTTTTTCTGAAAGATTATATACAGAACGAGCGTGGGAACCATACACGTTATAAGCCCGGCGTAAAATATCGGATACTGCAACGTCTTTTTCACCACGTCCTGATACAGATACAATCCGTAAGCGAGAGTGGGCAAATGCGGGAAGAAAATAAGCGGCGTGTCCGCGTCCGTCCACATCGTTATGAATTCCGACAAAATCAACGCGCAAAGCGGAGAGACTATCTGCGGAAGCATAATGGTGAAAAACGTTCTGAAATGCCCCGCGCCGTCTATAAAAGCCGCCTCGGCGTAACCCCAACTGAGCGTTTTGAACGTACTGTACAGAATAATGAAAGCGCCGCTTAACGTCGTCGCGTTCAAAACGACGAACAAAGGCGAATCGTAAGTGCCTATCGCGCGGGCGAATTTAAGTCCGCTCGCCATCGTTCCCATAACGGGGAGCATCATCGTAACGATCGCGAAGCCGTAAACGAATCTTCTGCCCGGAAAACTGTATCTTGCAACGACGTAAGCCGCCATCGCCGAAAACATTACGCCGAGAACGCTTCTGCCGACGGCGTACCAGATACTGTTGAAAAGCATGCTGAGAACGCTCGTATCCTCGGCGGCGAGTTCCGTCCAGGCTTTAACGTAATTGACGAACATCGGGTGTTGCGGAAGAGCGAAAATCGGAGATTCGTTATATTCGTACCGCGTTTTCAAAGAACATATTATCGCCCATAAGTAAGGCACGGCAATCACGACCGCGTAAACGCAGAATACAACGAAAACCGCAACTCTTAAAGGATTTGTACGGAAATGCCTTTTTGTCTTTATCATCAGTAGGACACCTCCGGGTTTATTTTGTTCATCAGATATCTTATTCCGAACACGATCGGCAGCGCCACAACAGTGAAGAACAACCCCACCGCCGAAGAATAATTATAAGCGTCGCCCCTTACTTCGTTGAAAATCCAGAACGAAAGGGTGAACGTGTTATACGCGCCCTCGGTGAAATAAAGTATGGGTCCGCTCGCCATAAAAATCTGCGTGAAATGCAGAATAAGAAGCGTGGATAACGTTTCCCACACAAGCGGGGAAATTATGCTGAAAAATTCTCTTACCGGGCTACATCCGTCCAGAGCCGCCGCCTCGAAATACTCTTCGGGAATCCTGTTCATCGCGCCGAGCATTATAAGGTAATTCATCCCGAACCCCGACAAAGCGACGTAGGTTAAAATAAGATTCGTAGCCGTGGCGGGGTTTGTTGAAAACTCTTCGTATTCGACGTTGAAAACAAGTTTCATTATCTCCCAGAGCGGTCCGTATTTTTCGACCATACCCATAAATATCGTGACCGATATCACGGGGGCTATCACGCTCGGCAGAAAGAAGAAAAACCTGAAAAACTTATACCCCGCGCATTTTTTGAAAAGGAAAAACGCGATGAGATAGGATATAAATATTTTGGCAATCCCCAGCAGAAAAAACTTCATCGTGTTGAAAAACGCCGAATACAAAACGCTGTCCGGGCTTGAAAGTTCGGCGAACAACCTTTCGAAGTTGCTCAGCGTGAGCGGCGACGAGCCGATATCTCCCAGCGTGAACGCCATCAGAATCGAGCCGATATTCACTATAAGATAACGTATCATTTCCCATGCCGCCGGTATGAGCATTGTATAGCAAAATATCAGAACGACTTTTCTCGCCTTGGACATTTTGCGTTTTTTCTTTATTTGCTTTTCCATATTTTAAAAAGCCTCGTTTTAAAAAGCCTCGTTATTCTCCGAACACGTCGGATAGAAGTTTATCGCTTTGTTTTATCGCCGGTTTAACCGTGGATTTACCCGCCGATTGACGGAAAATTCTGCCGTTAATCGACTTATAGCGGCATTTATAGTCGTTAAAGCGTTTTCACGGAGAGTTATGCGGGAATAACGAACGCGCCTTCGCCCGCACCGAGATTAAGCCTTAAAATTCCGTCGACGAGTGTGACTTTTTCCACTTTCATTCCTTCTTCCGTACCCGTGTAAACGAGAACGGACGAACAATTTTCAAAATAAAGTTTCGCGGTGTTCGTCTTGCCCGCGCCGGGGTAAGAATAGTTCACGGCGAGATATCCGTCCGTTTCGCCTTTTTTGAACGCGCCGACAATCATATCGAGCCTTGACGACGATTTTTTGAGAGATAAAACGCCCGTGTTTTTCAAGGTTATGTCCGAAATCGCCTCGAACGTTTCGGCGTTTTCGCTGTCGGACGCGTTTTCTGCCCCTATCGCGGCAAGCCCCTGCCAATCGAACGAATTAAGGACTTTTTCAAAGCCGAGATACTTGTCGTTCGCTGTTTTTACGTGGTCGTAAATACGCTTTTCGCCGTTAGTCATTATTCCGTACATTCCCATACCCGAACCGTAAAGGAAATATTCGTACATTTTCGATCCCACCGCCATTCCCGTAAGGAGTTGGAATGAAACCTGCGCGGGACAGGTTATGTCGGCAAGCGTGGAACTTTTGAACGTCTGAATACAAATTCCCATATACGCTTTATCGGCATCCGCCGCAGCGTCGTTATACGCTTTCGCCGTGTTCGCGATGAGAAGGATGTCGCTGAGGTATGACGAACGGACCGCGCCGGGTTGCTCGAGCGTATAAGGATAATTGTCAAGGCATATGCTCTTTTTGCCTTTCACTTTTTCGACTATTTCGGAAACGAACTGCTTAACGTATCCCGAATATCCGTATCCCGCAAAATTCTGCTGATTCGCGTAACTCGGGAGCAGGTTCATATGGAAATAAGTATCGGAATAATAGGTATTGTACCAGTCGATTATTTTTCCGTACCGGGTGAGTTTGTTATAGTCCGGCTCGTCGGACATATAAAAGCCTTTGACCTGCGGATAATCTTTGAATTCGGTCGTTATGTTTCTTTCGGGGATAACGTAAGGATCGCTCGTTCCGCCCGCGTTGAACTGCGTGCGCGGACTCGTATCGCTGTTCACGAAATAATCGGGATCGTTATACTGATTGCGGATATAAACGTCCAGCCCTTTGTTTTTAAGGCTTTCGAGAGCGGCTTTGTATCCGTTCGTAATCTTCCCGTTTTCGGTAAATTTAACGTGATCTTCGGTTAAAATATAGCCCGAAAAGCCGAGATTGACGTAATCTTCGAGTTCGTTTACGGGGTGCGGCGGAACGTCGGCTATGGTTATAAACTTTTCCGTCGAAACGTAATCTTCGGGATTCAACGTTTTTCCCTGACCGCCGGAATTTCCTTCGGAACCCGAACCTCCTCCGCAACCTGCGGCGAACAACATCGAACAAGCCATCAGCGCGCCTAATATCTTTTTCTTCATCGTTTAACTCCTTGTTATCTTATTTTTTCGTTTTAAATCGTATTCGTTCGTAATTTTCTTTTAAAACGCGGTTATTTTAAACCGCAATTATTTTAAAACGTGGTTATTTTAAAACGTACTCCGCTTCATACTCGCCGCAAGGCAGAGTGAGCGGCAGAACGTTTCCGTTTTCGTCCGTTTCGACGCTTGCGGCATTGCCGTTGATTTTCAGTCCGCCGCAAATTCCCGACGGATAAAATTCCGCAAAAAGCCCCGACGGAACGTTGAACCGCGCCTTTAATTTTTTACCGTCTTTTTTCAGGCTTATTTTTACCTCGCCGTAAGCCGTCGTTTTTTTCGCTTCTGCAAAATCGAGATAGGGAGCGAACTCCGGGCGAATTACGATTTTGTTTTCGCTTAAAGAGAACAAATCTATCCCCGCGGCATATTTAAAAAGTATTTCGGCAACGCTGCCGAACATCGGGTGACAATGCGAAAGTTCGCCGCCGCCCTTCACTACTCTGCCATCCGAACCCGTTTTATAGTCCGGCCACTTTTTGGACCAATGCTCGCAAAGGGTGGTTTCCCCCTCCAGCATACTCGCATACGACGGGTAATCCTTGCAATCGAGAATTTTATACGCGATATCCGCCATGCCGTTTTTCGCGAGCGCGTCCAGAAGCGCGGGCGTTGCGACGAATCCCGTATCTATATGAAATTTTCGCTCGTTTATGTAAAAATCGCGGATTTTGCCGAGCATTTTTTCACGCAGATTATCCGGAAGCACTCCGAGAAAGAGAGGATATACGTTTTCTCCCTGAACGCCTGCCGCGTAATTACACTCGTCGCTGTTCAGAAATTCGGCGTTTATCGCGTCTTTTATACGTTTCAGCAGCGAAGCGAACTCTTTTTCTTCATCGTCTTTTTTAAGAATCGCCGCGAAACGCTCCGCCGTTTTTACCGACTCGTAAAAACAAAGCGAATTCATAAGCCTGACGTCGAACACCGTTATTTCCGGCGCGAGCCAATCGCCGAGCAACCATTTTTCGCCGTTACCTTCGACGATATAATTTCTCGATTTGTTCTTGCAATAATTTATCCACTTTTTAATCGCGGGGTAAGTTTTTTCAACGTAAGAAACGTTACCCGTAAACGAATAAAGCGCGTCCGGGACGGTCGCCACGGCAACGCTCCAGGCATAACCGCCTCCTCCGCCCATATACGGCGCGGAATATCCCACAAATCCGTCCGCTCTCTGAACAGACAGAACGTCGTCGAGAAACTTTTCGTACAGACCGACCGCATCAGCCGTAACGAGCATCGCCTTTTCGACTATACCCGCGTCACCCGTGTAAGGACGCTTTTCTCTGTGAGGGCAATCGCTGATAACGCCCGAATGAAGATTGTCTTTAAACGTCAGAACGGTCGCGTCGAATATGCGGTTGAACAACTCGTTGGAACACCTGAATTCGCAATCGAAATCAATATCAGAGTGAATGAACAGCGAAGATAAGTCCGAAATCTCCGCGCCGTCCGCGCCGCGGATCTCGACGTATCTGTAACACCGCCAGCAAAAGAGCGGCGAAATTTCGTCCGTATTTCCGCTCAAAACGTATTCGGCGGTTTGTTCTATGGTAACTTTCTCTCTTTTTTCGACTTTGTAATCCGACCAGTCGGACGTCAACGTATTAAGCGAGCCGTCGTCGAACAGTTTTTCCGCGTATCTCAGCGTGATTTTCTGACCGCGCCTGCCGCGGATTTTAAATCTTAGCCCGCCCGAGTGGTTTTTCCCGAAGTCGTAAAGTAAGCCGTTTGCGGTTTTTTCGGGCGATTTTATCGGAGCGAGAATTTCGGCAACCCTGTCGCAAGCCGCGGAATAAAACTGCCACTCGCCCATATTTTCGTCGCAGATTTTTGCGGACGAAATAAACTTTTCTTCGGCGCGGAAATCGATTTTATCGCCGAAAAACAAATCCGAACGAACAGGCGTTTCGTATACGTTTTCAGTTCCGTCCGAAAATACTCTTAGCGTTTTTCCGTTTTTTAACGCTATACGCAATTCGTAAATAAGCCTGCGCCCGCCGAACGAAACGTAAGGCTCTTCGATTTTATCTTCGTTTTTGAAATAACCGTTTCCCACGGTTACCGAAAGGACGTTTTCCCCGGGTTTTATCAGGTTTTTCACGTCGTAAACGATCGCGCCGACGGAATGTTTATCCGTGAGGGGTATCGACGGGTTTTTAAGCCTGTCGCGCTGACGGTAATCGCTGAAAAGCGGTTTGAAATACGAATCGTCGGTCTTTGTCCCGTTTAAATACGAATCGAAAAAACCAAGCCCGCAGATAAATAGTTTCGCGTTCTTTATCTCGTCAGGCGTTGCGACGGGGATTTCAAAACCGCGTTCGAAACGCAAAACGTTTTTAAGGCTTTTCCCGATAGTAACCCACTTTGCGTTTTCCGGCAGAAAGCCTGTTTTTATAACGAGCGATTTAACTGCCGCGAGTTTGCCTGCGGCGTAACCTTTCACCGTCCATAAATACTCGTTATCAGGCGTAAAAAGCCCGCCCGAAAGTTTTAACGGCGAAACTTTTCCGTCGCTCAGAACGTTTTCATAAACGACGTTTTCCTCATCGGAAACGGTAAATTCAAACTTTTCGGCGTATCCGTCCGAAACCCCGACCGTAAAGGTGAGATCCCCCAAAACAAAACCCGGATCCGTTAAATTGTTACATTTTAAAATCAATTCCACAACACGCCTCGAAAAGTTACGGATATTACTATCGATTATGGATTCAGTATAGCACCGCAAAGCCGTCAAATCTATATTATTTTTGATATAAATCTTACTCTCTGTTGATATTGTTTTTTTACTGTCCGTTTGCTTTTATCTCGTTTTACGTCGTTTTTTACTTAAAACACTATAAAATAATGGAGTGATGTTTAAATCTATATTGACATTTTCAAGTCGTTATGATAAACTGAAAACATGAGCAATATTCCTTACCATCTGGACTACTGGCTGACGACGCCAGAAATGCCGTTTTACTCTAAATTGACTAACGGCGGCGACGACGTTTTGCACGATCATACTTTTTTCGAGATTTTCTACATTCTCGAAGGAAACATATCTCACGAACTGAACGGCGCGTTGATGCAACTCCGCGCGGGAGATATCGTTTTTTTACGTCCTGAGGACAGACATATTTTTCTTCGCGAAAAAGACAATACCTGCCGCCATCGCGACGTGATAATGCGCGTCGGATTTTTCAAAAACGTCTGCGATTTTATTTCGCCAGAACTTTACGAAAACTTTTTAAACGGAAAAACGCAGATAAAATTTTCTCTGTCCGAAAGCAAAATTTACGAACTTGAAGAAAACTTTATCAGAATAGACGGCATGCTCGCTTTAAACAAACACCCGTACGACGCGTTGTCTCTTGCCCGGGTTTACTGCGCTTACCTTCTCGGCATGCTCGTTTTCGGAAAGGAGGCCGACGAAAAGAACAACCCGGACTGGCTCAATCTGCTTTTATCCCGCCTTAACGACCCGACCATCGTATCGCAGAGTTGGGAAAACATTTTGTCGCCTTTCTTTTATTCGAGGGAGCATATATGCCGCGTTTTCAAAAACAAAACGGGGAAAACGCTTACGGAATATTTAAACGACAGGCGAATGTTTATCGCCGCCGACAAACTCGCTTATTCAAAGGATTCCGTCCTTTCGGTGTGTATGGAACTCGGTTACAGTTCGGTTGCGTACTTCAACAATCTGTTCAGGCAAAAATACGGTTGCACGCCGACCGCTTTCCGCAACAAAATCAGACTCAATTCAGATAAATAATATATTATAAGGATATATATTATAAGGATATTATAAGGAGAAATTTATGGTTGCTTTTATCGTCATACTTGCCGTTCTTCTGTTCGGATTATTCGTTTTCATATACATAAAAAAACGCAACGCCGATTACATGGAATACGTGAAACGAAACAGCCTCGCGCTGAAAGAACTTCACAACCTCAACGAAAAATACCCGTTCACCGAAGTAAAACCATTTAGGGAAACTCACGTTTACGATAACGAGGACTTTTACAATAATATATCGTGCAGAGATTATCTGATCTATCAATTACAGTTTTTACGCAACGAAATGTTCGATCAATGCTCGAAAGCAAGTTTTAACAGAGGTAAAAACGAATTATATTGTCGCGAGGTTTCAAAAATAAAAAGTTTCGACGCATTTGATAACGAGAAATATAAAAACAAAAACCTGCTCCGTTCAATCGAGAGAAAACTTTTCGATAAAGCGATTCTGAAACCCGTGACGGAAATCGAATTTAAAATTACTCTGCAATGTTCGACGATTAACGACAAAGTTTACGCAAGCAAAACCCAAACGTTCAATCAGGCAGAAATTGAATTGAAACTCGGAAAATTAGCAAACAAACACGGCTCGTTTTATAACGATAGGGAGATATGGGACTCTCTTTGCCGAGTGGAAAGAGGCAAAGTTTCGAACAAGATGCGCTTTTCAATTTATCAACGCGATGGTTAGCCACAGGTGATTGCGTTAGAACCCGCCAAAACGCCGATATTTACGCGCCTTTTGTCAAATTCTCGCTTGAAGTACGTATAGTACGTCTGCGTTCGCCTTCGCCAAAATTCATCGAAAATATCGGCGTTTTGGTTGTCGGCAAGTCTTGCCTTGCGTTTTTAGGCTAAGACAAGGCGCG
>ERZ827168.816-NODE-816-length-47465-cov-3.987176_pt1 | contig 47465 bp, 37 predicted proteins | sample MGYA00519868_ERZ827168 | MGnify/ENA primary metagenome ERZ827168 (study PRJEB31778, sample SAMEA3449271) | human gut metagenome | biome: human gut; feature: human-associated habitat; material: faeces | place: United Kingdom | collected 2010/2012 ...
TCACCCCTCTTGTTAGACATTATATCACTTTGTCTAACAAATGGGGTGCAGTTCAGAATTTCCCGCCTCCGGCGCTTTTATCAATATGGCTCAATGTTGAATTTGAGATTCTTTGTAGGGGTCGGCGACTCGACGACCATATGCCGCCGTCGGCGGCACTGTTTGGAAAGCAGAAAAAAGCAAGGTCAAAACTACGCTTGACCTTGCTTTTTGTTTTATCAGTATTGTTTGCCCTCGCCGATGCGGCTGAACGCAAGTATGATGCAGTCAATGCCGAACAGCACAAGGTATGCGCCGACGATGTAAGCGACCGCCGCAACCGAGATGTTCGGGCTGAATATCATCACAATGCCGAGCACAAGTCCGATAATGTTGACTATCATCGTGAACCAGTAGACGAAATTGCCCGCGATGAACCGAATCGTGTTCAGGTGCGAGAGCCTCGAGAGACAGTGCGCGATGAACCATATCGGGAACAGGAGTGAGAGCACCCATTTGCCCGCGTTGGGATAGACGAGCAGCATGCCGCCCGCCATGACGCTGAGTATGCCCGAAATGAGTGACACAGTCGGGCCGAAGCCGAGATGCTTGTCAACGCGAACATAGAGCACAACATCCGCAATGCCGGTTATTATGGCGATTATGCCGTAGATAATAACGAGGGTCGTCACCGCATTGTCGGGATAGATAAAAGTGAATATTCCGAGCGCCGCGAGCGCAATGCCGATTATGAGCTCCATCCATCCGAAGCCGGAACGCCTTTTCATTCCTTTTCGCCTCCTTTATCGAGAATGGACATGAATTCTTCGCCGGTTATGGTCTCTTTTTCATAGAGATATTTTGCCAGCTCGTCGAGCTTTCCGCGGTTGTCCGCGAGGATTTTCGAAGCCTTCTCATGCTGGCGCTTTACGAGTTCAACAACCTTGCGGTCTATTTCATTCTGCGTATCGGCGGAGCAGGCGAGCGAAGCGTCGCCGCCGAGATACTGGTTCGAAACCGTCTCGAGAGCCACCATGTCAAAATCTTCGCTCATGCCGTAGCGGGTTATCATCGCGCGGGCAAGCTTTGTCGCCTGCTCGCGTTCGATGCGCCTGTCGTTATCTCGCCGAAAACGAGCTCTTCAGCGGCGCGTCCGCCCGTAAATGTCGCAATCTTGTTTTCAAGCTCTTGCTTTGTCAGCAGATATTTGTCGCCCTGATCGACCTGCATCGTGTAGCCGAGCGCGCCGGAGGTGCGGGGGATTATCGTTATCTTCTGCACGGGCGCCGAGTGCGACTGCATCGCCGCAACGAGCGCGTGACCTATCTCGTGATAGGCGACAACTTTCTTTTCGCTGTCCGAGAGCACCGCGTTCTTTTTCTGATATCCCGCGATGACCGTCTCAATACTCTCTTCGAGGTCGGATTCGTTGACGACGGTTCGGTTGTTCCTGACCGCGCGCAGCGCCGCCTCATTTATAATATTGGCAAGCTCCGCGCCCGATGCGCCGGATGCCATTCTCGCTATCGTGTGGAAGTTGACATCGTCTGCCGTCTTTATCTTCTTTGCGTGGACTTTCAGTATCGCCTCGCGTCCCGCAAGGTCGGGCAGCTCAACGGGCACGCGCCTGTCGAAACGGCCGGGGCGGGTGAGCGCGGGATCGAGCGTCTCGGGGCGGTTCGTCGCCGCGAGAATGATAACGCCGATATTTTCCTGGAAACCGTCCATTTCTGTGAGCAGCTGGTTGAGCGTCTGCTCGCGCTCGTCGTTGGAGCTGAACTGACCGTCGCGCTTCTTGCCGATGGCGTCGATCTCATCGATGAACACTATGCAGGGAGCTTTCTCTTTTGCCTGGCTGAAAAGATCCCTGACCTTTGAAGCGCCCATGCCGACGAACATCTCGACGAATTCCGAACCGGACATCGAGAAAAACGGCACATTCGCTTCGCCCGCAACAGCCTTCGCGAGCATTGTTTTACCTGTTCCGGGAGGGCCGACGAGCAGAACGCCCTTGGGCATCGACGCGCCGACATCGGAATATTTCTTTGGATTGTGAAGATAGTCGACTATCTCCGAAAGGCTCTCTTTCGCCTCGTCCTCACCTGCAACGTCGCTGAAATGTATGCCCTGGGTCGACGGGACATAGACCTTCGCGTCGCTCTTGCCGAAGCCGAACGCCATGGAGTTTTTGCCGCCCGCCTGTTCCATCAGCTTCTTGCCCATATACTGGCCGAGTCCGATGAAGATTATCAGCGGGAGCACAAAAGTCAGCAGGAAACTCACCAACGGCGAGGTCGTCGTCTCGATATCCTTTGAGAACTTCGCGCCGGAGTCGTAGAGCCGCTGAGTCAGCGTCGGGTCGTTCATCGCGCCGGTCTTGTAGATTTTCTTCGCGTCGTCCTTGTCGGTGAAGATTATCTGATCGTCCTCGACCTCGACATTGCCGATTTTTTTCTGCTCAATCATGCTCATGAATGTGCCGTAGTCAACTTCCGTCACCCGCGCCTTGACGAGCAGGGGAGACACAATCACATTGAACAGCACAATGACGAGCAGCGCAATGCCGTAGTAGAATATCAGAGGCTTCTTTGGGGATTTCACTTCTTTCATTTTCCGCACCTTCCTTTTTTAGGATTGATGTTAATTGAAAATATATATTAATTATACTCTTGCGTCAATATAAGTTCAATACAATTAAAGAATAACAGCAAAAAAGCAATGCTCGCGAATTTGCTTAATATAGTTTCAAAAAAGCGGTCATTTGTAAATTGGAATTTGCGGAACACTTGAATTATAGCAAAGCAAAAGCGGGCGACTCGACTAACACTTATAATCAGACTTACAATAGCCGCGCCGCAGTGTTTGATAGCTTTCTTTGAGAGGGCTGAACGGCTTGCGAAGCAAGACGAACGAGTCCGTATTGTTTGAGCGAAGCGAGTTTGCGGGCGAATGTGCCGAGCTGCCCACTGAGAGCCGCAAACTATGTACTGCGGCGCGGCGTTGCGGGGGGCTCGGGGTGAAACCTCGAGTCTGCCTTTTCTTTGCAGGCGTTTCTTTTCTCAGACAGAAAAGAAATGCCGAAACGCGGGTAGTGTGAAAAGTTTGATTATAGTGGGACGCGAAGGTGGTAAGCCAATTATAAACAAATCAAAATTGTTGTATCGGCTGCGCCGATAGCGGACAGCCGCGAGGGCTGTCCCTACGAGCGGTCGGTAAAACAAGCCTTTTCAAAGATTTTGTGCCGCTCGCGCGGCGTCGGTGCGTCGAGTCGCCGCACCCTACAAAATACAAGACAATAAGTCACTACAAATTTTGCGGTCAAATAATATCCGCCCCTACTGCATGTATTTGTTGCTTTGAGCGAAGCAAAACACCCTCTCAGTCTCGGCTTACGCCGAGCCAGCTCCCCCTGCAGGGGAGCTTAAATAGTTTTTGTGGCAAATCCGATTTGTCTCTCCGTATCCCCACATCGCGGCAAAACAAAACAGCCGCAGCAAAACAAATCGCTGCGGCTTGACTTTATATATTTTTTTACTCGCTGATTTTTCTGACTGTCTCCATGACATAGTCGCCGAACTCGCTGCAGGTGCAGCCGTCCTCGCGGCCTGTGATTTTGAGCTTCTTGTCCTCGTACATGCAGATATCGAGCGCTCTCTCGAGCAGATCGGCTTTTTCCTGCTCGCCGATGTGGGAGAGGAGCATCACGCTCGCTCTGAGCATCGAGCAGGGGTCGGCGTACTGTGCTCTGCCCTCGCGAACCATTCTCGGAGCCGAGCCGTGGATAGCCTCGAACATCGCGTAACGCTTGCCGATGTTTGCGCTGCCGGCTGTGCCGACGCCGCCCTGGAACTCGGCTGCCTCGTCGGTGATGATGTCGCCGTAGAGGTTCGGGAGAATGAAGACTTTGAAGTCGCGGCGGCGCTTCTCGTCGATGAGCTTCGCCGTGGTGATATCAATGTACCACTCGTCGGTCACGATATCGGGATATTCCTCGCCGACCTTTTTGCAGAGGTTGAGGAACTTGCCGTCCGTGGTCTTGATGACATTTGCCTTTGTGATTATCGAAACGCGGCCCTTGTTGTTGCGGCGCGCGTAGTCATATGCGAGTCTTGCTATTCTGTCGCAGCCCTCGGAGGTCGTCACGACGAAGTCGAGCGCGAGATCGTCGGTAACATTGACGCCCATCGAGCCGACGGCATATGCGCCCTCGGTGTTCTCGCGGAAGAAGGTCCAGTCAATGCCCTGCTCGGGAACCTTGACGGGGCGGAGGTTCGCAAACAGATCGAGAGCTTTTCTCATCGCAACGTTTGCACTCTCGATGTTCGGCCACGGATCGCCCGCCTGCGGGGTAGTGGTCGGACCCTTGAGGATAACGTGGCAGCTCTTGAGCTCTTCGAGCACGTCGTCGGGAATAGCCTTGTTTGCCTTGACGCGGTTTTCGATGGTCAGTCCGTCGATGACCTTGAATTCAATCTTGCCTGCCTTTACTTTATCGTCGAGCAGATATTCGAGAACTCTTGCGGATTCCTTGGTTATAACCGGACCGATGCCGTCGCCGCCGCAGACGCCGATGATGATCTTGTCGAGCGACTTGAAGTCGATGAAATCGCCCTGAGCCTTTATTTTGTCCGAACGGTCGCTCTGAGCGCGGATGAGAGCCTCAAATTTTTCGACGGCGTTCTTGACCTGTGCCTCTGTCATGTTTATCTTCCTCTCTTATTTGTGTGATTCTCTTGTGTAGTTGAGCAGACCGCCTGCGAGAATTATGTCCTTCTGCCTGCCGGAGAAGCTGTAGCAGAGCTTGTAGCTCTCGCCCTTTGTCTCATTCTTGAGAACAGCTTCGCCGCCGTTTTCAATAGTCTCTCTGATGCCGTCGAGCGCGAGCTTGTCGCCCTTCTCGATGCGGTCATAGTCGGCGGGGTCGGCGAAGGTGAACGGCACGATACCGGCGTTTATGAGATTTGCCTGATGTATGCGCGCAAAGGACTTTGTGATAACACTCTTTATGCCGAGATACAGCGGAACGAGTGCCGCGTGCTCTCTCGAAGAGCCCTGACCGTAGTTGCTGCCGCCGATGATGATTCCCTTGCCAGCCTGCTTGCAGTGCTCGGCAAAGTTCTCGTCGCACTGCTTGAAGCAGAAGTTCGACAGGAACGGTACGTTCGAGCGGTAGGGGAGAATCTTTGCGCCTGCGGGCATGATGTGGTCTGTTGTGATGTTGTCGCCGACCTTGAGAACGACTTCGGCCTCGATGCTCTCGGGCAGTGCGTCGCCGTTGGGGACGGGCTTGATGTTCGGACCGTAGACTATCTCAAGATTCTTGGCCTCTTCCGGAGAAGCGGGCTTGTCGATAAGATTGTCGTTTATTTCAAAGTGATCAGGCATTGTGATGTGCGGCGCCTCGCCGAGGGTTCTCGGGTCGGTCAGCACGCCTGTGAGAGCGGATGCCGCGGCGACCTCGGGGCTGACGAGATAAACGCCCGCGTCGGCAGTGCCGGAGCGTCCCTCAAAGTTGCGGTTGAAGGTGCGCAGGGAGATAGCGCCGGAGTTCGGGGACTGACCCATGCCGATGCACGGACCGCACGCGCACTCAAGCAGTCTTGCGCCCGCGCCGAGGATGTCGGAGAGTGCGCCGTCCTCGGAGAGCATTCTGAGAACCTGCATCGAGCCGGGGGAGATAGTGAGGCTGACACTCGGGGCGACGCGCTTGCCCTTGAGGATAGCCGCCACCTTGAGCATATCGTAGAGCGAGGAGTTCGTACAGGAGCCGATGCAGACCTGGTCGATCTTTATCTCGCCTATTTCTGAAACTTTCTTTACGTTGTCGGGCATGTGGGGCATTGCCGCGAGGGGCTCGAGGGTGCTGAGATCTATGTCGATAACCTCGTCATAGACTGCATCGTCGTCCGCCTTGACCTCGACCCAATCCTGCTCTCTGCCCTGAGCGGCGAGGAAAGCCTTCGTCACTTCGTCGGAGGGGAAAACAGAGGTCGTTGCGCCGAGCTCCGTGCCCATGTTGGTTATAGTTGCGCGCTCGGGGACGGAAAGAGTCTTGACTCCGTCTCCGCCGTATTCGATTATCTTGCCCACGCCGCCCTTGACGGACATGATGCGAAGAACTTCGAGGATTATATCCTTTGCGCTGACCCACGGTGAAAGCGCACCGTGCAGGTTTATGCGCGTCATCTTGGGCATAGTTATGTAGTATGCGCCGCCGCCCATCGCAACCGCGACGTCGAGTCCGCCCGCGCCGAACGAGAGCATGCCGATGCCGCCGCCGGTCGGGGTGTGGCTGTCCGAGCCGATGAGCGTCTTGCCGGGGATGCCGAAGCGCTCAAGATGCACCTGATGGCAGATGCCGTTGCCGGGGCGTGAAAAAAGCAGTCCTCTCTTTTTCGCGGCGCTCCTGATGAATCTGTGATCGTCCGCGTTTTCAAAGCCGGTCTGCAAAGTGTTGTGGTCAATGTATGCGACCGAAAGCTCGGTCTTTACTCTCTCGACTCCCATAGCCTCGAATTCAAGGTATGCCATGGTGCCTGTGGCGTCCTGAGTGAGAGTCTGATCGATCCTCAGACCGATCTCGCTGCCAACGGTCATGTCGCCGCTGAGCAGGTGGCTTTTTATAAGCTTTTGTGCAATAGTGCTGCCCACTTGTATCCCTCCGTATAAAAATAAAATTACCTTTAAATTTTATTGCAATCCGCGGATTTTGTCAAGGTGCGCCGCGCCAAATATATACCTGTATATATTACATTTTATAGGGGAAATTGATATATGACGATTTTTATGTTGCCCGAAAGCTTTCTGCGTGGTATAATTAAATGTAATCTGCCGCAGTGCGCTGTGCTATGGCTGAATTATCAAAAGTTATTCGGGCATACTGTTTGTCGGGAGTGAATTCGATGAACAGAAAAAAGCACGAAGAACAAAAAGACAGCATATTGGAGCCCGTCGCGCCGACCCCGAGCGTCAGTGAAGAGGACGGAGATTCCTCCGACAGCACGGACAGGGAGCTTCGCCAGATAGTCGAAACAGGCTCGATAACCGTTGACAAGCGCGGGCATTATATCCACTGCCTGACAGTTATCGGTCAGATAGAGGGTCACTATGTCCTGCCGGCGCAGAATAAAACTACAAAATACGAGCATGTCATTCCGCAGCTCGTCGCGATAGAAGAGAGCCGCGATATTGAAGGCTTGCTCATAATTCTCAACACCGTCGGCGGCGATATCGAAGCCGGACTCGCGATAGCGGAGCTTATAGCCGGAATGAAAACGCCGACCGTGTCCCTCGTCCTCGGCGGCGGACATTCGATAGGCGTGCCGCTCGCGGCTTCGAGCGCGTATTCGTTTATCGCGCCGAGCGCCACCATGACTGTCCACCCGGTCAGAATGACGGGACTTGTCCTGGGCGTGCCGCAGACTATGTCCTATTTTGAGCAGATGCAGGAGCGTATAGTCAGATTCGTCGCCGATAATTCGCGCATCTCCGCCGACCGCTTCCGTTCGCTTATGCTCGCAACCGGTCAGCTCGTTATGGATGTCGGCACTGTGCTCGACGGCGAGGCGGCGGTCAAAGAGGGGCTTATAGATTCTCTCGGCTCTCTCTCCGATGCCCTCGATAAGCTCTGCGATATGATCGAGGAGCAGAGTGAAAAGAAAGGGGAGAACGGTTGATGCTCTACACAGTTGTTTCTCCCGCCGAGATTTTTATGCAGCCGCCCGCAGAGATCTGCGAGCACGAAGCTCCGTTTGGCTGCGTGATGTGTTCAAGGACAGAAAAAGGCGAGGTCGTTGAAAGACTTGTGACGACCGATCCGTTTGAATATCTGAAACCGTGTTATTCGCCCGGCACTTTATATTCCGCCGGAAAAATGGAAAAGGGGTAATATATCATGGAAATACTCAAGGCAATACTGCTCGGCTTTCTGCAGGGCGTGACCGAATTCCTGCCCATCTCATCGAGCGGGCATCTCTCGGTCTTTCAGCACTTCTTCGGCAATGTCGGCGGCACAAGCTCGCTTCTGTTCACGGTGCTGTTACATATGGGCACCCTGATAGCCGTGTTCGTCGTTTATTACAAGACCATATGGGGTCTCATCGTTGAATTTTTCAGCACTATAAAAGATATCTTCACCGGCAAGTTCAAGTGGAGCGAGATGAACGAGAACAGGCGTATGCTCTTCATGTTCGTTATCTCCTGCGTGCCTCTGCTGTTCCTGCTCATTCCCGTCGGCGTCGACAGACGCATCATGGATGTTCTCGGCGGTCTTGCCGATGACAATGATATATTGGTCGAGGGAGTCTGCTTCCTCTTCACCGCAGCTCTCCTGCTCGTCGGCTCATGGCGCGCAAAGAAGGTCAAAGCTCGTCCCCAGATAGGCGCGAAATCCGCGCTTGCCGTCGGCGTGGCTCAGGCTTTCGCCGCCGGATTCCCCGGCATCTCGCGCTCCGGCTCGACCATCTCGACCGGTATGATTTGCGGCGTTTCAAAAGAGTATATGGTTCGCTATTCGTTTATCCTCGGCATCCCGGCTATCCTTGCCGCCAATGTCATGGAGATAAAGGACGCCGTAGCCCTCGGCGAGCAGATAGATATCCTGCCCGTTATTATAGGCGTTGTCACCGCCGCCGTCGTCGGCTTTGCCGCGATAAAGGCTCTCGAGTGGCTCGTCAAAATCGATAAGTTCAAAATTTTCGGTTACTACTGCCTTGTCCTCGGCGTTGTTGTTATCATCGCCGGCATAGTTGAAAAGGTCAGATAAGTTCGTTCAAATTTCTAAGGAGGGCCTTAATGGCTGCGAAAAAGACTGCGGCAAAGTCAATGGCCGCTAAGAAGAAAAAAACAACAACTACAACGCCAAAAAAAGCCCCGGCTTCAAAGCCTGCGGCTGCAAAAGAGCCTGTCGAGCAGACTCCCGAGCAGCAGTCCTCGCGCCGCCAGAAAGCGGCTATCGCGCTCATGGCTGTCGCGGCTCTGCTCATAGCCATGGCGTTTATCGAGGGCGAGAGCGCGTGGCGCGCCGTGCATAATTTTATGTTCGGCGTGTTCGGCACGTGTACATATATCTGGCCCGTCATGCTCATTTATGTCTCGGTCATGCTCGCCATGAACAAGACATTCGGCTCGATATCGTCGAATCTTATCGGCGTCGGGATATCAATATTGCTGCTGTGCTCGGCGATACATATTTTCTCGAACCCGTCGGAATACTTTTCGCTCATGACCCTCGGCGATCAGATAAAGACCGCGTGGAGAGATTATGACACATTCCCGAGTGCGGGCGCGCTCGGTGCGCTCGTCGGCGGACTGCTTGCCAAAATGGCAGGCAAGGTCGGCGCGGCGATAATAAATATTATCCTGCTGATAGTCAGCATAATGTTCCTCACGGGACTCACTCTGTCCCGCCTCGGTATGTCCATTGCAAAGCCCTTGAAGCGCATGAGCGAGGATACCAACGAACGCCTTGAGCGCGGAGCGCAGCGCGTCAGAGATGAGCAGGAGAGAGCGCCGTCGAGAGACAAGCGCAGGGAGAAAAAAGCGGAGGAGCCCTATGTCAGCCCCCGTCCGTTCCCCGTGCCGCCGCTGCCGACTGATACGCCTGCAGCAACTGCAAAGAGCCGCAAAAAATCCGCCGCCGATGAAGGCCCCGAGCCCACCGTGTTCCCGCGCAAGCCGGTTCAGACCGATGTCGGCATCGATGATATAGTCAACCGCGTCAACGCCGCGTCGGCGACCGCGAAGATAGCCGAGGGCGTGTCAAAAGCCGCCGCCGTTGTGGACGGCAGACCCGCCTGCGTGCCGCCTCTGCCGACCGAGAGCGCGAAAGATGAGCTCGAAATGCTCGATATAAGCAAGAAGCCCGCCGAGCCGGAGAAGCTGAAGAGGAAAGAGCCGGAGCTCCCGCCCGTCAAAGAGCCCGATCCCGTGCCCGACGTGCCGGATGAGGATGAGGAAGAGCCTGTTATCGAGAGTCAGCCGACTTATCGCAAGCCGCCGATAACCTGCCTCAAAGAGCCCATCCATGACGGCAACGATAATTTCTCCGATGAGCTCAAATCCAACGCGCAGAAGCTGCTTGACACGCTCGAAAGCTTCAATGTCCACGCAAAGATAACTGAGATAAGCCGCGGACCGTCCGTCACAAGATATGAGCTTCAGCCGGATGCGGGCGTCAGAATAAATAAAATAACCAACCTTGCGGACGATATTGCCTTGCGCCTTGCCGCGTCGGGAATAAGAATCGAAGCACCCATTCCGAACAAGGCGGCGATAGGCATCGAGGTGCCCAACAAGCTGCGCTCGATGGTCTATATGCGCGAGATAATCGAAACCCCGCAGTTCAAGAACGCTCAGAGCAAGCTCAATGTTGTCCTCGGCAAGGATATCGCGGGCAACGCCGTCTGCGCAGACCTCGCGAAGATGCCGCATCTGCTCATAGCGGGTACTACGGGTTCCGGTAAATCCGTGTGCCTGAACACAATGATAGTCAGCATTCTCTATAACGCGACTCCCGACGAAGTGAAGCTTCTTATGATCGACCCCAAGCAGGTCGAGTTCACGGTCTATAACGGCATCGCGCATCTCGCCGTGCCCGTCGTGTCCGATCCGCGCAAGGCTTCGGGCGCTCTCACATGGGCGGTCAACGAGATGGAGAACAGATATAAGATACTCTCCGAGAAGAATGTCCGCGATATAAGAGGATATAACAAATTAGCCGAGCGCGACAAGTCACTGCGCCCGATGCATCAGATAGTCATTTTCATCGATGAGCTTGCCGATCTTATGATGGTCGCGCCGAATGAAGTCGAGGATGCGATATGCCGCCTCGCTCAGAAAGCGCGTGCCGCAGGTATGCATCTTGTCATAGCGACTCAGCGCCCTTCCGTCGATGTTATCACAGGTATTATCAAAGCGAATATCCCCAGCCGTATCGCGCTCTCCGTTTCTTCGTCGGTCGATTCGAGAACGATACTCGATATGTCCGGCGCGGAGAAGCTTATCGGCAACGGCGATATGCTCTTCAGCCCCATCGGCGCAAACAAGCCGACCCGTATCCAGGGCTGCTTCATCTCCGACGAAGAGGTCGAGAATGTTGCCGACTTCATCAAGCATAACGCCGAGGCGGAGTACGATGAGGGCATTATGGACGAGATAAACAGGCAGGCGGCAATAGCGGGTTCAACAAAGAAGAACAGCGCCGCAGGCGGCGATGACGGCGAAGAGCCGGGCGATGAGATGTTCCCGAACGCCGTCGAGGTCGTGCTCGATGCCAAAATGGCTTCAACAACTCTTCTCCAGCGCAAATTGAAGCTCGGTTATGCCCGCGCCGCAAGGCTCATGGACGAACTCGAGAGCAAGGGTATTATCGGACCGTTCGAGGGCAGCAAGCCCCGTCAGGTGCTTATAACCAAACAGCAGTGGATGGAAAAATGTGCCCTGTCGGATGCTCCCGCAGACGACGAGACCTGATCGGAGGAAATTATGGCAAATCAGAGAAAAGGCGGCTTCGCCGCACAGAACAAGCGCACGAAGATAATCGTCACCGCAGTCGTGATAGCCGTCGCGCTGCTGATAACCTTCGCGCCCTATATGAATCTCCCGTTCGATATCCCCACATGGGGCGAGCTGCTCTCGGGCAATGAGCAGACGATACAGAGCGGCGACGCACTCGACCAGCCGTTCACCGTCCATGTTATAGATGTCGGTCAGGGCGACAGCATCTTAGTCAAGAGCGGCGACCACGCCATGCTGATAGATGCGGGCGAGCGCGGCAACGATCAGACGATACTCGATTATCTCAAGGCGAACTCCGTCGAAAAGCTCGATTACATAGTCGCCACCCACCCCCATTCCGACCATATCGGCAGTATGCCCAAGGTCATCGAGGGGATAAAGGTCGATAATATTATCATGCCGAAGCTCCCGAACTCCCTTGTCCCCACAACTTCGATATATCAAAAGCTCATAAAGGCTATTAAAGCGTCCGGCGCCAAAGTCATCTCCGCAAAAGTCGGCGATACCTATACCCTCGGCGACGCAAAGATAACTATAGTCGGACCCGTCGGCACGCCTGAGGATCTAAACAACGCCTCCGTTGTGATGAAGGTTGTCTACGGCAAGAATTCGTTCCTCTTCACGGGCGATGCGGAGGCAAAGAGCGAGAAACAGATACTTGCAAACGGCGCGGATATCAAAGCCGATGTTCTGAAGCTCGGTCACCACGGCAGCAGCACATCGACGAGCGAGGAGTTCCTCAAGGTCGTGTCTCCGTCGCTCGCGCTCATCTCCTGCGGCAAGGATAACGACTACGGTCACCCGCACAAGGAGACTATAGAAAAGCTTGAGAAATACAATATTCCATATGAGCGCACGGATATAAAAGGCACGATAGTTGTCGGCTCGGACGGCGAGCATCTTTCAACGGCTTTCCCAGATAACAAGACCGCTGAGAAGTAAAAAAGGAGGCGGAATAATGGAATATTACGCCATCGACCGTATCGAAGGAAACTACGCAGTCTGCGAAAAAGACGGCGAAACAATGGTCAATATCAGCCGCGCTCTGCTCCCCGACGGAGCGGGCGAGGGCAGTGTCCTGCGCCGCCTGCCGGACGGTTCGTTCGTGCTCGACCGCGAGGAAGAAGAACGCCGCCGCAAAGCAGCTCTCGAACTTATGGACGGTCTGTTTGATGAATAATTTCCCCATTGATTTTTAGCGGGGTGCTTGTAGAATATAAAAACGATCTATGGCTCATAGGTCGTTTTTTGTTGTCGCAAGGTGTATAGACGTGCCAAGTTTATCGGTTTGATAAACTTGGATTTGTTGATTTGATTAGCACGAATTTTTACAAAGTAGAAGTAGACTGCCGACTTGTCTTTATAATCAAGCTTCCAATAGCCGCGCCGGAGCTTGAACGAGTGCGGGCTTGTGCGTCTTGCTTCGCAAGCCGTTCCCTCACTTCTCTAAAAAAGCTTATCAAACACTGCGGCGCGGCTATTGAAAATCTGATGATAAAAATCAATTGAGTCACTTGCTTTTACTTTGCTACAGCTCAAGTGATAGACAAATCCCAATTTGTCAATCTGTTCTATGTATGCTCGGCGTTATATCAATTGGACTTTTTCGGCGGCGATATCATCCACCGAAAAAGTTTTTCCGCCGCCGTGCAGTAAAATCTCAAATCCGTGCGTTTTATATTTTGCACGTTTTGCGTAAACAGCCAAAAATAAAGAAACAATAAATTTGTGGGATTGGTATAGCTTTTTGACGCAAAAAGTGATACAATATGCCGAATACTGTTGAAAGTGAGCTGCTTTATGGAAAAGAAAGAAAAAAGAACATTTAAACAGTTTTTTATGGACAACAACAAACGCAATCTAAAAATTACGATTACCGTTGTCTGCGTGGTGCTCGCCCTTGCTATAATCGGCGGCGGCATCTATATCGGCAATAAGCTCGGACTTATTACCATCGACCACGGCAGCAACGGTGATCCCGAGGGCACCTTTGCGCCCGAGGAGCAGTTTGATGCAATGTACGATGTCAGCGACGCTTCGAGCATCGACAGCCTCATAACTGCGTGGGCGAAGAACGGCGGCGCGAAGTATTCGAGCAAGAATATAATCAATGTTCTGCTCCTCGGCGTTGACAGCGAGACCGGCAAGGCAGAGGGCGGACGTTCGGATGCCATCATCCTGCTCTCGCTTAACAAAAAGACCAAGACGATAACGCTCGTGTCCTTCCTCAGAGACTGCTATACCTATATGAACATCAACGGCTCCGAGCGCTGCTGCAAGACTAACCATGCCTATTTCTGGGGCGGTCCCGCGGCACTTATCGAGACGCTTGAGAATAACTACAAGATTGAGATCGATCATTATATCAGCGTCGATTTCAAGAGCTTCCCGAAGCTTATTGACTCTCTCGGCGGCGTGTCCGTTCCGATTGAGCCCTATGAGGCGGATTATATCAACCGCACCACAACGAAGATAAAGAAGATAACCTCCGGCGATTCCGTCAAGCTCAGCGGCAGACAGGCTCTGGTCTATAGCCGTATCCGCCATGTCGACAACGAAGGCGATGTCGGCAGAACTGCGAGACAGCGTACCGTTATCATGGCTCTCATCAAGAGCGCGCAGAACGCCTCTGCGGGTCAGCTCAACAACGCGCTCGATATCGTCCTTCCCAATGTCGTGACGAACTACAAGCGCAGTGAGATTCTCTCTCTCATGACCCAGGCGCTCTCTCAGGGCTGGATGAACTACGAGATAAAGCAGATAGTTATGCCGACCGAGGGCAACTACACTTCCGCTCAGCTCTATACCTACTACGGCAAGATAATCAACCAGCGCCTTTCGGTCTGGGTCGTCGATTATCCCGTCGTTGCGCGTGAGCTCCAGCTCGCTCTCTACGGCGACACGAATATAAAGATTGGCGATAACCATGTCTCCGCTGTCGATCTGCTGAAAAAGGGCGCAGTCCCGAGCAGCAACAGCAGCGGCTCAGGCTCATATTCTGCGTCGACCCGTCCGCACACCGATGTCGGTACTGTGGCGGAGAGCGAAGAGCCTGTAACTCATGAGCATACTTCCGAGGCGGTGAGCGAGCTCACCGAGGCAGAGAGCACGACCCGCCGCTTCCCGTTCACTCTTCCCGATTTCGGCTCAACTTCGCCGGCGGAAGACGAAGATGCAGCATAAAATTACCGCTCCGGATATATTCCGGGGCGGCTTTTCGTATATGATTGAAAAATTATGATTGATGATATATAATTGTCAAAGAAACAAACGGACGGTGATAACATGAACAAAGTTTGTCATATAGTCGGCGGCGGCGACTTCTTCGGAATCCGCCCGACAGGGGAGGGCGATTTCATCATCGCTGCCGATAAAGGCCTGCTGTATCTTCAGAATCTCGGCATAACTCCGAATTTGGTCATAGGCGATTTTGATTCCCTCGGACACACTCCGAACGGGCGGAATATTATCGTCCTGCCCTGCGAAAAGAACGATACGGATATGGGGGCGGCAGTCGCAGAGGGCGTGATGCGCGGATATAAAAATTTCATTCTCTACGGCGCATCGGGCGGCAGAGCCGACCATACTCTTGCGAATATCCAGCTCATCTCGTCTCTGTCGAGGCGTGGAATGACCGCGATTATCGACGCGCGTGAAACTTCGTTCACTTCGATAACAAACGGCAGAATTATTTTTGACGAGAACGCAAAGGGCATGATCTCCGTGTTTTCCCATTCGGATATCTCATCGGGTGTCACTATAAGCGGGCTCAAATATGAGCTCAAAAACGGCACCTTGAAGAACACATACGCCCTCGGCGTCAGCAATGAATTTGTCGGTAAAATGAGCGAAATATCAGTCGCTCAGGGAACGCTGACGGTCGTTTATCCGAGCAGCGCAGAGCCCTCTTTTTTCAGATTTTGAGCCGCGCGAAAAGATGTTTTTGAACCAAATAATATCCTGCACCGAGATGCTGCCCGTGAGCATCAGCAGAAGAATATACACCGCCGCGTTGACAGTTATTATGATTGTCAGCGCGGCTTTTCCGCTGCCCTGCGCCGAGGAGAGCAGCAGCCCCGCGAGAAACGAAGCCGTCACGCAGACGGCGGGCTTTATTATCGAATCCATGATATTTATTTCGAGCGTGCAAACTTTTGAAAGCCTGTGTATGCTCAGCGAAAAGTTTACTATCTCGCTGATAAAAAGTATCGCGACATAGCCCTTTACGGAATATTTCGGGATGAGTATCAGCACGAGCACGACGCACATCGCGGAGTCGATTATATTATATCTCATTGAATATACCTGCTGGTCGAGCCCTTTGAGTATTCCGTCAACTGTCGTGTCTGTGTACATTATCGGCAGAAGCGGCGCGAGCACGCGCAGATATTCCGCGCATTGCCCGTCCCCGTAGATGCACTGCGACAGCCCCTCGGAAAAAATGAACATTATTCCCGCCGTGCCCATCGAAAACAGCACGGTTATTTTTATTGCCCGCGCCGCCATGCTGTCTATCCTGTTTCTGTTGCTGCGCGCCGCACATTCGGCAAATTCAGGCACGAGCATGCTCGCGAGAGCCGTCATTATGGCGGCGGGGTAGAGGATAACCGGCAGAGCCATGCCGTGAATGACTCCGTAGAGCGTCATCGCGCCGCCCGCGCTCTGCCCCGATTTGCGAAAGCCCACGGGAATCAGCAGGTGTTCTATTGTCAGCAGCACCGAGCGCGCGCACGATCCGGCGGCGTCCGGGAGCGCAATGCGCAGCAGAGCACGAAGCCCGCCGGGCGTTTTTTCTTTCGGCTTTTGGTGCTTCGTTGATTTGTAGAGCAAAAATGCGCATATCAGCGAGCTTATCTGCGATATCGTTATGCCGAGCGCCACCGCGTCGCAGGCATATTCTGCGCCCTTTGCCGCCCAGAATCGAAGCATCAGAACAGAGACCGCTATTTTTACCGCCTGCTCGAATATCTGCACCGCCGCATATTTGAGCACTGTGCGCCGCGCCGTGAAATATCCGCTGAACGCGCAGCCGACCGATGCCGCGGGGAGGCTCAGCGCGAGTATGCGAAGCGACGACGCCGTGCGTATGTCGCCGAGCCACAATTTTGCTATCAGCTCCGCGCCGAACCATACGGCGGCGAGCATCATGCACCCGACCGTCAGCCCGTAGAGCGCGCACCGCCGCATTATCCATGCGCCCTGACCGGCATTTTTCCCGGAATCTTCGACCGTGAGCCGCGTCGATGCGAGCGGCAGACCCGCAAACGAAAATGTCAGCGCCATCGCGTATACATCCGTGACGAGTGAAAAAAGTCCTATTCCCGCCGCGCCCAGCCGACCGGTCAGATATACATTGAACGCAACGCCGACCGTGCGCATGAGAAACGATGTCGCGGCGAGCGTCAGCGTGTTTATGAGAAGCCGTTTCGTGTTCTTCATTTTTGCCTCCGGAGAAGTCAAAAAGCGTTAAATCTCTTGACAAAAACGCTTCTGAATGTGATAATATAGAGTAATTCATCGGAAAAGAGGGAATCCCCCAAAAAGGCGTATGCAGTGCCGAGTACCGCGTCGCCGCCGATTTCTGAAATGTAAAATCAACGCTGCTCCTCCGGCGCGGAGCAATCAGCGTTCATGTAAAATCTATTCGCCGGAGAAATGGATTATGTTATGGCAAAGGAACTCGCAAAACAGTATGATCCGAAGGAAGTGGAGGACAGAACCTATAAATTCTGGCTCGACGGCAATTTCTTCCACGCCGTACCCGACCCGGAGAAGAAACCCTATACTATAGTTATTCCCCCTCCGAACATCACGGGTCAGCTCCATATGGGTCATGCTCTTGACAATACTCTTCAGGATATACTTATCCGTTACCATCGCATGCAGGGTTATGATACCCTCTGGCTGCCCGGCACCGACCACGCTTCTATCGCCACCGAGGCGAAGATAGTCGAGGCTATGGCCAAAGAGGGGCTCACTAAGGACGATGTCGGCCGTGAAGGCTTCCTCAAGCGCGCATGGGCGTGGAAAGAGAAGTTCGGCGGCAGAATAATCGAACAGCTCAAGAAGATGGGCTCGTCCTGCGACTGGGAGCGCGAGCGCTTCACCCTCGACGAGGGCTGCAACGAGGCCGTCAACGAGGTTTTCTGTAATCTCTATGAAAAGGGACTTATCTACAGGGGCGAGAGAATAATCAACTGGTGCCCCCATTGCCTGACTTCGATCTCCGACGCCGAGGTCGAATATGAGGATCAGGCGGGTCACTTCTGGCATCTTCGCTATCCTTTCAAGGACGGAAGCGGCTATCTTGAGCTTGCAACGACCCGACCCGAGACCCTGCTCGGCGATACCGCTGTTGCCGTCAACCCCAATGATGAAAGATATAAGGATATCGTCGGCAAGACGCTCATCCTGCCCATAGTCCACCGCGAGATACCCGTTGTCGCCGATGATTATGTCGAGATAGACTTCGGTACCGGTGTCGTTAAGATAACACCCGCGCATGACCCGAACGACTTCGAGGTCGGTCTGCGCCATAACCTGCCCGTTATCAATGTCCTGACCGATGACGCAAAGATAGTCGACGACTATCCGAAATACGCCGGCATGGACAGATACGAGGCGAGAAAAGCTATCGTCAAGGATCTTGAGGCTGAGGGCGCTCTCGTCAAGGTCGAGGATTATAACCACAATGTCGGCACATGCTACCGCTGCTCGACTACCGTTGAGCCCCGCGTTTCAAAGCAGTGGTTCGTCAGCATGAAGCCCCTCGCGGGTCCCGCTATCGACGCTGTCAAGAACGGCGAGACAAAATTCGTCCCGAAGCGCTTCGAGAAAGTCTATTTCCATTGGCTTGAGAATATCCGCGACTGGTGCATCTCCCGCCAGCTCTGGTGGGGTCACCGCATCCCCGCGTGGTATTGCGACGATTGCGGCGAGATAACCGTTGCAAGAACCGCTCCCGACAAGTGTTCGAAGTGCGGCAGCACCCATATCCATCAGGATCCCGATACGCTTGATACATGGTTCTCCTCGGCTCTCTGGCCGTTCTCGACCCTCGGCTGGCCGAATACCGACAGCGAGGATTTCAAGCGCTATTATCCCACCAACACCCTTGTCACAGGTTACGATATAATCCCGTTCTGGGTCATGAGAATGATGTTCTCCGGCATCGAGCAGACCGGTCAGGTTCCGTTCGATACCGTCCTCATCCACGGACTCGTCCGCGATGAGCTGGGCAGAAAAATGTCGAAGTCGCTCGGCAACGGCATCGATCCGCTCGAGGTCATTGATAAGTACGGCGCAGATGCCCTGCGTTTCACTCTTGCCAACGGCAACAGCCCCGGAAACGACATGAGATATTCCGACAAAAAGGTCGAAGCGAGCCGCAACTTTGCGAACAAGCTCTGGAACGCCGCACGCTTTATCCTTATGAACCTCGACGGCTCCGAAGAAGCGGGTCTGCCCGATGAGCTTGCGCTCGAGGATAAGTGGGTGCTCAGCCTCTATAACGACCTCGTCAAAGAGGTTACGGACAATCTCGAGAGATTCGAGCTCGGCATCGCCGTTCAGAAGCTCTATGATTTCATCTGGGATGTTTTCTGCGACTGGTATATCGAGCTTGCGAAGATTCGCCTGCAAAAGGGCGGCGAGCCCGCACAGTGCGCAAAGCGCGTGCTCATATATGTCATGTCCAACGTCCTGAAGCTCCTCCATCCGTTCATGCCGTTCGTGACCGAGGAGATCTGGCAGTCCCTGCCGCATGAGGGCGCGAGCATAATGGTCTCCGATTGGCCGCAGTATTCCGACGCTCTGAACTTCAGCGCAGAGGAAGAGCAGATGAACATGATTATGGACGCGGTCAGGGCGATAAGAAACCGTCGCGCCGAGATGAATGTTCCTCATTCAAAGAGAGCGAAAATATATATCAGCACCTCCTATGTCGATACCTTCAGACTTTCCGGCGAGTTCATGCAGAAGCTCGCGGGCGCGTCCGAGGTCGAGGTTGAGGACGGCATCGAGATAGACGGCGCAGTCTGCATCGTCACCGACGCCGCAAAGATATATATCCCCATGGGCGACCTCGTTGACTTCGAAGCCGAGCGCGCAAGGCTCAACAAAGAGCTCGCCTCCGCTCAGAAGCAGCTCGACGGCATCAACGCCAAGCTCTCCAACGAGAACTTCGTCTCCAAAGCTCCCGCGCCGGTCGTTGAGGCTCAGCGCGAAGCGGCGAGAAAGCTGAACGAGAAGATAGCAATGCTTAACGACAGCCTCTCTAAGATCGCCAATGCGTAATTTCGTGTGATACTGCGTTGTGGGAACCGTGCCCGTTCGGTCACGCACACAAAGTGCGCTCCCTCGCGTGCAGAACCCCACGCCTTGTCTTACCCAAAATTCCGCTATTGGCTGCTTTGTGCATAAATTTTCGTCGCCAATGCGTAATTTCGCGTGATACTGCGTTGTGAGAACCGTGCCCGTTCGGTTATCGGTGTATGGGCGGACATCATCCGCCCGTAAAATCGGTATTCGTTTACATTTGCGTATGTTCTCCCGCACATAAAAACAAACCTGCAAAGGACGGGCGTGTCCCGTCCTTTGATGCTTTACGGAGGAAAACTGATGACACCAACCGAAGCAATCGAATATATCCATTCGCGCCTGACCTTTGGCATACACCCCGGCATGGAGCGCATTGAGGCGCTCTGCGCCGCGCTCGGCAACCCGCAGGATGAGCTTCGCTTCATCCATGTCGCCGGGACGAACGGCAAAGGCTCGACGAGCACCATGATATCCTGTATGCTCTCTGCCGCCGGGTACAGAACCGGGCTGTTCACTTCGCCCTATGTCATCGATTTCCGCGAGCGCATGCAAATTGACGGCGAGATGATTCCGCCGGAGGAGCTCGCCTCGACCGTTGAGCGCGTCAAATTAGCGTGCGACGAACTCGATAAGCGCGGAATTGTTGCAACCGAGTTCGAGACCCTGACCGCCGCCGCGTTTCTCTGGTATAAAGAGCGCAAATGCGATGTTGTCGTGCTCGAAGTCGGGCTCGGCGGGCTGCTCGATTCAACGAATATTATAAAAACTCCGCTCGTCTCCGTCATAACCTCGATTTCCATGGATCACACCGCGATACTCGGCAATACAATCGCTGAAATAGCCGCGCAGAAATGCGGAATAATCAAGCCGCGCGGCGTGACGGTCATGTATCCCGAGCAGTCTGTTGATGCACGCCGTGTTATAGAAGAAACCGCTCGGCGCGAGAAAAATAGGCTCGCAGTGCCGGATATGACCGCCTGCCGCGTTGTTGACGAGACGATACGCGGCACGGATATAGTCTACGGCTCGCTGAATCTCCGCATACCGTTCGCGGGCGACCATATGATAAAAAATGCGCTGACAGCCGTCACCGCCGTGCGTGAGTGCGGCTTGAATGTCAGCGGCGAAGCGATAGAGCAGGGAATGAAAAACGCCGTGATGCCCGCGCGAATGGAGCTTATCGGCGAAAATATTATTCTTGACGGCGGTCACAACGAGGGCTGTGCCTCGGCGCTTAAAGCCTTTCTGGAACGCTTCACAAGCGGCAGACGCGTTGCCGTGTGCGCGCTCATGGGCGACAAGGACTGCGACACATATCTGCGCCTGACCGCGCCGCTGTTTGAAAAAATGTATCTGACAGCCCCGGACAATCCGCGCAGCATGAATCCCGAAGCCCTGAGCAAACTTGCCAATAAATATTGCACCGACTGCACGCCTGTGTCCGAGCCGACAGAAGCTTGCCGCATGGCGATAAATGACATAAAGCAAAACGGCGGAACGCTCGTTACTTGCGGTTCGTTCTACCTGGCGGGCGAGGTTCGCGGTTATCTTTTGGAAAATAAAAATATTTAACCCGCCGCATTTCGGCAGGATTTTCAAACGGGATGGATTATTATCTTTGATGATAATAGTCCGTCCTGTTTTTTATTTTGTACAAGCCGTGTCCGATTTTTGATCATATCAAAATGACCCTCCGCACAGAGCCGACCAACGGCGGCACAGATTTTTCATAAGATTTGCTGTAATTGAAAATTGTGCACGGTTCGTAGGGACAGCCCTTGCGGCTGTCCGATATCGGCGGCAGCCGATACAAAATTTTAAATGTACTGATATCGTCAACAAAAAATTCAAACAAATCCGAGAATAATCCCACTCATCCCGGACAAACTGTTAATTGATAATCACCCCAAAGGAGGAAAAAACATGGGTGTTGAAATAATCTCAAATCCGCTCAGCGTCAGCGCGCTGCTCTCCGGCGAGATAGACCACCATACCGCCGCCGCAATGCGCGCGGATATCGATGCCGCCGCCGCGGCTCAGCAGCCGAAGATACTGCGCCTCGACTTCGCCGATGTCACTTTTATGGATAGTTCCGCCGTCGGTCTTGTCATGGGTCGCTATAGGCTTCTGCAGGGCTGGCAGGGGAAGCTCGAAGTCACGAATCTCAGCGAGCGCAATTATAAAATGATGCGTCTTGCGGGTATGCAGGCGCTGTGTACGCTGTCGCAGAAAAGGAACAAGGAGGATAAACATGAGTAGAAAAAAGCCTGCCGATCAGATGAGCCTGAAAATAGAGAGCCGCTCCGTCAACGAGAGCTTCGCGCGCGTCGCCGTCTCGGCGTTTGCGGCTCAGCAGGATCCGACGGTCGAAGAAATATCGGATATCAAAACCGCCGTCAGCGAGGCGGTCACAAACTGCATCGTCCACGCCTATCCCGCGAGCGTGGGGGAGATATACATATGGGTCGGGCTGTTCGACGACGGACTCGTCCGCATCAGAATAAGGGATCGCGGGTGCGGCATAATCGATGTGCGCCAGGCGATGGAACCGCTGTTTACGACCCTCGGCGGCGAGCGTGCGGGCTTGGGATTCGCCGTCATGGAGAGCTTTATGGACAAAGTGCGCGTGCGCTCCGTCCCGGGCAAGGGGACGAGCGTCACCATGGATAAATTTATAAAAGGACGCAGCGATGGACAGGGCTGAACGCAATGAACTCGTTGAAAAGAATATCGGTCTTGTCCATGCCTGCGCCAACAAATTCCGCGGCAAGGGTGCGGAGTATGACGACCTGTTTCAGGCGGGGTGCGTCGGAATTATAAAAGCCGCCGAGAACTTCGACCCGGAGCGCGGATTCTCGTTTTCGACTTATGCCGTGCCCGTCATTCTCGGCGAGATAAAGCGCATTTTCCGCGACGGCGGCAGCGTCAAAGTCGGACGCGCACTGAAAGAAAAAGCGCGCGCCGCGATGCGCGAAAAGGATGCGCTGACCGCCGAGCTTGGCTGCGAACCGACTGTAGGTCAGCTCGCCGAACGCCTCGGCAGCGATGTCGCCCAGACGGCGCAACTGCTCAATGCCGCAATGCCCGCCGTGTCGCTGACCGCCTGCACGGACGACGGCGAGGGGCAGATAGACCTGCCCGTTGAGTCGCCCGAAAACGCCGCGTCCGAGCTCATAGCCCTGCGCGAAGTCATTGCTCTGCTCGATGACCGCGACCGCGAGATGATAAGCCTGCGCTATTATCGCGGCATGACCCAGAGCCGAACTGCCGAGCTGCTCGGTATGTCGCAGGTGCAGGTGTCGCGGCGCGAAAAAGCCGTGCTCGCGCTCCTGCGGCGCAACCTGTCCGCCTGATTTTCTTGACAATTCCCGCCGATGTGATAAACTTAACTGAGATCATATTGGAGGGACAAAAAATGAAAAAGATGATTCCCAACGGCGTCTATCCGACGATGATAACGCCGTTTACAAAGGACAATAAAATAGACTATGCGGCTGTCGAAGCGCTCATAAACTGGTACGCCGGGAAGAAAGTCGACGGAATTTTCGCCATCTGCCAGTCGAGCGAGATTTTCTTTCTCTCGTTTGAAGAGCGACTCGAGCTCCTGCATTTTGTCATGCAGCATACGCCGAAAAATATCTCAATAGTCGCGTCCGGTCATGTCGCGGATGATCTTGACACTCAGATAGAAGAGGCAAAGGCTTTCATAGACGAGGGGATAGACGCCTATGTGTTTATCTCGAACAGATTTGCCTCAGCCGATGAGGACGACAGCGTGTTTCTTAAAAATATCGACAGGGCTGTCGAGTCCGTCGGCGATGTCAATTTCGGCATCTACGAGTGCCCCTATCCCTATAAGCGCATTATGACCCCTGCAGTGCTCAAAAAGCTCGCCGAGTTCGGCAGATTCACTTTTCTCAAAGACACCTGCTGCGACCCCGGCATGATAAACGAAAAGCTCAGAGCCGTTGACGGCATGGGACTCAAGATATTCAACGCCAACTCCGCGAGCCTGCTCGAAACGCTGAAAATGGGCTGCGCCGGATTCTCGGGCGTTATGGCGAATTTCCACCCGGAGATATATTCGTGGCTGTGCAAAAACTTTGAAAAAGAGCCGGAAAAGGCGAAGAAAATCCAGGCTTTCCTCGGCTTTGCCTCTCTCGCCGAGTGCCAGCTCTATCCCGTCAACGCCAAATATTATCTCTCCCTCGAGGGCGTGCCCATGGGCTATGACTGTCGCTCAAAGGACGCTTCGGCGTTCACGCTCAGCCGCCGCATGGAGATAGATCAGATGCGCGAGCTGACCGAACAGTTCAAGGCAGATATGGGTATAGAATAATGCCCGAACTCGGTTTTCAGTATGAATTAACGCGCTCCGACCGCAGGACGCTGAGCATAAAAATATCGCGCGATGCAAAGGTTCTGGTCTATGCGCCGCGCCGCATGAGCCTCAAGCATATCGAAGATTTCCTCTTTGAAAAGCGCGCGTGGGTGCTCAAAAATCTCGCAAAGGTGCAGGAGCGCAAAGACATTTCCGATTCGTTCGTCCCGGGAGGGGAGTCGGGGCTTCTCCTGCTCGGGCGCGAGTATCCACTGATAAAAGTTCCCGGGAAACGCGCAGGTTTTGACGGCAGCAGCTTTTTCGTCCCCGACGGGCTCTCGGCGGAGGATACGGCGGCAGCGCTCAAGGAAGTCTACCGCTCGCTCGCCAAAAACTATCTCGTCCGCAGGACATATGAGCTTGCCGATCAGTTCGGCGAAACGGTCGCTTCGGTCAAGATAAATTCCGCGAGAACGCGCTGGGGTTCATGCACCTCAAAGGGGAATATAAACCTCTCGCTGTTTCTCGTCATGGCGCCCGAGGACGCGGTCGATTACTGCATTATCCATGAGCTTTCGCATCTTAAACACATGGATCATTCGGCGGCGTTCTGGCGGCTTGTCGGTTCGCGGTGCCCGGATTATGAAAAGCGCAAAGAGGAGCTGAGAGCTTTGAACCTCCGCCTCATGCGCGAAAAATGGTGAAAAACAGCTGTGATCGGGCAATATATTTGCTCCGACCGCAGCCGTTTTTATTTTTGAAAACCGATTGACAACGGGAGTAAATTCCATATATAATTGTCTTGTAAACGGCGCGTTCGGAGAATAACCGCCGACAAAAACAATGAAAAAGGGATGGTCATGTGGCAAAAATAATTTCATTTATCGTATCTGTAATTATGTTCTGCTTCCCCGCGCTCAACATTCCGCACGTTAAGGTTGACGATACGAAGTTCAATACCGAGTATGCCAACGTTTTCGTTCACGGTCTTGCGGGCTGGGGCAGCTACACTTGGTATAACGATTTTCTGCCCTATTGGGGTATGTTCGGCGGCGATCTGATGCAATATCTCAACGCCCGCGGTTTCGAGTGCTATTCTGCAGCGGTCGATCCGACGGGAAGCGCATGGGACAGAGCCTGCGAGCTTTACGCCCAGCTGACCGGCACCGTCACCGACTACGGCGAGGAGCATTCAAAGCGCTGCCGCCACGACAGATACGGCGAGGATTATTCCTCCGATCCGCTTATCGATGAGTGGAGCGCCGAGGATAAGATAAATCTTCTCGGTCATTCATTCGGCGGCGTGACCGTCAGACTTCTGGCTGAGCTTATGGCAAACGGCAGCGAGGCCGAGCGCGAGGCTTCGGGCAGCGATGTCTCCGACCTGTTCACGGGCGGAAAGGCAGATTGGATATATTCCGTCACAGCGCTCGCCGCTCCGCATAACGGCACGACCGCCTATCTCGTGCGCGATGCTATAATCAAAGATGTCAACGCCACCGCCGAAGAGCGCGCGGTTGTCGCCATGCTCACCGTTGCCACCGCTCCGCATCTCGACAGAGCGCTTTCGGACAGCGCAGAGTACGACATGGATATCGACCATGCTCTCGCGATAAATGAGAATATCTCGACGCTCAAAAATGTCTATTATTTCTCCTATCCGTGCAGCGCGACCGAGCGCAATGCGGACGGCACTTACAGCCCGGTCGACGGCAATATAGATAAGCTTTTCAGAGCGTGCGCAGTCAGAATGGGCAAGTTCACCTGCACCACCAAGGGCGGCTATGTCGTCGACGAGAAGTGGTTCGAGAACGACGGACTCGTCAACAAAATCTCCGCTCTCGCTCCGTTCAATGCGCCCTCTGCCGTTTACAGCGGCGGCGAAGTCGCAACGGGCGTATGGAACATCATGCCGACATTCAGCGGCGACCACCTCTCGATAAACGGCGGTCTGTTCGTCAATCATAATGTCCGCGTGTTCTATGTCGACCTGCTCTCGATGATAAACGAGCTGTAATATAATTTTCCCCGTGCCTTGCATGGGAGCGAAAAACAGAAATCCTACCCACGGTTTTCCCTTGGGTAGGATTTTTTGCTTGATGATCGCCTCGGCGACTCAACACATCGCTGCCGCGCGAGCGGAATGAAATTTCAGCAAAGAGTTATTCTGCCGACTGTCAATATCCCCAAATGTCCTGAGCTTAAATTGTGTATATTGCAAGAAATTTTTAAAATATATACAAAAAGATGCGATAAAATAAGTGAATATGTTGCAATATCGCTAATATAATGCTATGATTAGAAAAAACAAGCAGGAGGGTAAAGATGTATAACACAGAAAATCCGTACAAAAGCGCGGGGGAGTATCTGAAAGCGCCGCTGTTTGAAAAATATCAGCTCAGACGCGCCGCGGTCGAGACCTCGACCGCGCTGTTCCCGTTCATGCTCTTCGCCGCGATATTCGCGTTTATAATACTTATTCTCGGAAAAGTTTTTCCGTCCCTGCTCGACGGACTCTATTGGGTCTCGTATATGTCCGTCCAGCTTTTCGGCATAGGTATGTCGATATGTATGGCGTATTATGCGGGCGGATTTTTCTCCGCGCTTGTCTCGGGCGTTCTCGCCGTATATTTCGGTCTCTTCTGCACCCAGGTCGCGGGCGTTGAAACAATAGGTGGCTCGTCTGTTATCGGCTTCATGGGCTATTATTTGATAGCCCTGCTGAGTACCGTGTGCGTGACCTTCCTGCACAAGGTCTGCGTCGTCGTTATAGAATGGGCGTTCGGTCTGCTGTTGAAGCTTGCCCATTCAAAGATAAAAGACGAAGCAAAGCGCGAGGAACTTATATGCACATTCCGCCCGCAGCTCAAAAATATGACTCTGCTCGGCGATTCGCTCGTTGTTATCGGGCTCTCTGCGTTTGCGGTGTTCTTTGTTATGAACTATGCCTACGCTCTGCCGATGACCCTGCTCGCGCATAAGCTCGCCGGAATAGTCGCCTCCTCCGCCAATATTATTCTCAAAGGCGCCGTGATAGGCTTCGCGCTCGGCTTCGATGTCGGCGGTCCGCTCTCGCTCGCGGTGTTCGATGAGATATTCAAGGGCGTGCTGGCGGGCTCAATGGAGAGCGCAAGACTGCTCACAGTGTTCTCCGCGGCGATGATAACCCCGTCGTGGATATGCATGATTTATCTCTTCGTCGGCAAGAAGTTCAAGTCCTGGCCGATGGTCGTCTATGATGAAAACCTGCTCAACACGGGCTTCATTAACGAGGTGTTCCAGAATGTCAGGCTCATGGCGATGTCGCCGATGGTTTATTGCGTCAGAGAGCCGCAGACAACGCCTTTTGCACTCATCGGCGGTACAACGCTCACTGGTATTCTCGCCGCGGCATTCGGCATCTGCAACGAGTCATTCTTGACTGACTATGCCCGGAAATACGGGCTTCTTCGCACTTCCACAATTGTCGTCACCGATAAATACGACGCATTTGCGGGGCTGCTGCCTCCGCTCTATGCCGGCGGGGGAGCGAAAGTTATTCTGCTCTCGTTCGCGGCGGCGCTCGTCGGTTCGCTGCTCGGCGTGGGGATTGTAGTCCTGCTCAAGAAAGCGCGCTATTCAAAGCAGGAGAAGCGCGGCGAGGATCTCTTCCTTGCATACGGCTATGAGTTCACTCAGCAGGAGTGGAATGAAACATATAAGAAAAAGTCGAAGCTCGAACAGAAATTAGGTCTCGCGGGCGATATAGAAGAAAACGAGCCGGAGCTCGAACCGGCGGAATAAAACAAAACCGGGGTTGGCGAAATATCAATCCCGGTTCTTTTTGTCTCTTATTCTTTTACATATCTGTCGAATGTGAAAATATATCCGTTGCTCTCCTGCGCATCGGCGCGCGACAAGCTGATAAAAGTGAAAGCTTATATCAAAACCGAGTCCGGCAGCGCGGTCATCCGCCTGAGAATGAACGGAAAAGTGCTCGAATATACGCCCGACGCCGACGGCAGATTCGAACGCGAGTTCAATTTCCAAAACGGCGGCAACTATATAATGATAGACTTCGACCGCTTCACCGGAACAGTTCAGATGACAGCAGAATATGTATAACAAAAACGGCAGGAACCGTAAAAAAGTTCCTGCCGTTTTCTCTTATTTTATATATCCCGGTGCATCGCTTTCGGAAATGTACATCGTCTGATTGTAGCCGTCGCTGAATGTTATCTGCGCGATATAGCCGCCGAGAGAGGTGTAACACTGTCCTTGAGCGAGAGCGAACAGCTCGTCTGACTGCTTTTGATTTGTAACGCTCTTTATGAAGCAGTCATCCATGTCGCCGAAAGCTTTGGCCACCAACTTTATTTCTTTCGTGTTGAACATCGTGCTCATAATAAAAATCGGGTTTATCGCGGTGCCGCCGTATTTTCCGCTTTTGTTTATCTCCTGCGCCTGCAAAATGATGCGGCGGCAGTCGTAAATATTGACGCTCTTCACTTCACGCTTTTGCCCGAGCGCGCCTGCCATGCCGTGTTCTTTGATAAACTTCAGCGTCTCGGTCATGTCGTCCGTGACAGCCGCAAGAACAGATCTGCCTTCAACATTTTCTTCATATCGACCGCCGTAGTATGTGGCACTGTCGTTGAGATAAATATATGCTACTTCCTTTTCGCTGCCGCGAAGAATATCCGTATATTTTTTCTTCGATATGTCGCTCCATATGCATTTGCCGAGCTTATCAAGCTCATCCGAGCTCAGCTCGCGGCAGAAGCTGCCGTCCTTGCTCGCTATTAGAACGCCATCCTTATTGCGCAGAGGATTGCCGTAGTTTCGAAATAAGAAATAGCCTTGCAGGTTCGACATATTCGGAGCTTTTACGTCTTCGCTTTCGAGCTTTTCGCGCTCTGTATCGGAGGCGGCGAGGAAAAGATATTGCTGTTCCTTTACCCCGTCTGTGTCGGCAACGGCGAAATATGAGTTGAGGTCTTTTTCGCTTATATTCGTGAAAGTGCGCTCCATACTCCTGCCGTTCTTGAAATAATATTTGACGGAGAACTGGGTGTTTGTCTTTTCGTCGCTCTTCTTCTCGTTCGTTATGAGCTTGTGGATGGAGAGCACCGTGTTTATGTCCTTTTCCGTCGAGAGAGTTATGCAGTTTGTATAGGGCTTGAGAACCGTTGCAGTGCCCTTGACGGTGCGGAGTATACTGCCGTTTTGCGCCATTCCGCTCTCAAAGCTGAACGGCATCGACACCGTGACATACTCTACCTCTTCCGCTTCGGGAACGCGCGCGGTGTAGCCGAATCCGCCTGTTAGGAATATTGCGGTGATTATCGCCGCTGCGCCGACCGGCATTGCAAACTGCCAGAGATTCTTGCGAACCGCCTTCAAATTCCTGCGCGCAATGAATGTGTAGGCAAAATATGCCGCGAGCATGACGGCGATACCCAAAAGCGCGGTGAGCGCAGTATTAACGGAGGGGATAGTGGTTTTCAAAACCCATGCGGGAACGGAAAATCCGCAGAACACTATTATCGCCGAGGTAAGCGCTGTGAGTACACGGCTCGCCGCCGGAACTCCGAGCTCTTCAAGCTTCTTTTTGCTGAACATCCGCTGCGCGAGCACGATCAATACGGCGGTCAAAACTATCCAAAGCAGTATCGGAAGCCATGCGCCTATCCCGGGCAGGGACGAGCCGTCCTTGCAGAAACCGAAGTCGATAGGACCGAATCCGCGCAGATCCGAGATTGCAGAATCCTCTATACTCGTTCCGGGAACGCGGAACAGCGTGAACGGGCAGAATGCCATTATCCCGCGTCCGCCCCGTTGGATGGAGAAACTGAAATAGTAATGCTGCATATCCATGTTGCCGGTGTAATTCACGCCGGAGACTGCCGTCCTGCCGCGCAGAAATACCGAAGAAAGGGCGTCCCAAGCAGTCGAGAGAAGCGGCAGGGCGAGAATGAGCACTACAGAATAGAATATGCTCTCCGCAACGCTGCCCGTGAGCGACGCCGTCAGCGCGCCTATCGCAAAGCCCGCGAACATCATCGTCAAAAATCCGGAATACTGATAGAATATTACCGGGAGAACCTTCGCGGCGGAGCAGCCGGACGCGCAGCATATTATCGCGCTGATTATTCCGGGTATTATTATCGCCGCGCCGAGGAGCGTCAGCGAAGAAACACAGCGGTTTTTAAAGAGCGTCGAGCGGCTGAGATTGAAGCTGAACCACACATTTGACTGATTCTTTATGTTGATGAACCGCAGAGTGTATGCCGCCTGTATCGCGCCGACGAGCACAATGCAGAATGAGATGAAAACAAGCGAGTCGGGCGAGTTCCTGAACCATGTGAAAAAGACCTTTTCTTTCTGTTTGAACTGAAAATATGCGCATACTGCCGCCTGCACAGTGAATGCGAGAAAGGTCAGCGCGGGTATGACGAGATTTGAAGCAAAGCTGCGCTTTAAGTCGGCGGAAGCAATATTATTCAAAGACTTTTGAGATTTCATCGCTCTTGTCCTCCGTTTCCTGTAAGAATATTTCTTCAAGCTCCATCGGGAACTCGTCGATGAACAGCGGCTCCAATGCGTCGAGCTTTGCCCTTGCGTCGTCGATGTGTCCGCAGACGGTCACAACGGCACTCCTGCCGTCGATGTCGAGCTTTTTGATGTCGATATTCCCGAATATCGAGCGCGTCGGCTCAAAGTCAAACTGAAGCCTGAATTTGCGCCAGGTAGAGGGGATATCGTCCGTGCAGCAGTTCATCTGCATACGCTTGCCGGATATCAGCACTATCCTGTCGCAGAGGTTTTGAAGATCTGCTATCGCGTGGGACGAGATGAGCATGGTGCAGCCGCTCTGAGCCATGTAGTCCATGAAAAGCTGCTTGCAGATGTCCTTTTTTGCGATGTCAAGCCCGTCGAGGCATTCGTCGAGCAGCAGGACTTTCGGCGACGAGGCGAGCGCTAACGCTATCTCCGTCTGGCGCTGCATTCCTTTTGAAAATCCGCGTATTTTCGCGTCGCCGTCAAGCTCAAAGAGCTTTAGCATACGCTCGAAGTTGCCGAATGAAAACTCCGGGTAGTAGTCTTTGTAGAAGCGAGCCGCGCTGTTCGGAGTCGAGCCGACGGGGAAGAAGAGATCGTCCGGCACGAAGAACAGCCGTGAGCGCACCTCATCGGAATTGTAGGTGGATTCGCCGTCTATAAGCACCTTGCCGGAGTCCGGCTTATAGAGCCCTGCGGCGCATTTTATAAGCGTTGTCTTGCCCGCGCCGTTGTAGCCTATCAAACCGCAGACGGACGAGTCACAGGCGGAGAAGGATATGTCCTCAACGGCGGTGAAATCGCCGTAGCTTTTGGTGACGTTTCTGAATTCAATCATGGTGTTTGCCTCTTTGCTCCTTTCATTTGTTTTCGGTGTAGACCTGCTTTAGAAGCTCCTCAATATCCGCCTCGCTCAGCCCGTTTGCCTTCGCCGAGCGCAGAGCGGCCGAGAGCGCCGAAAGAGCCTGCTCGCGCACGCGGCTGTTGTCCGCCGCGTTTTCGCTGATAAAGACTCCGCGCCCGGGTTGGGAATAGGTCACGCCCTTTGCCTCAAGCTCCTGAAACGCGCGCTTTACGGTGTTCACATTGAGCTTGAGCTCGGAAGCTAAAGAGCGGGTGGAGGGCAGACGGTCGTGCGGCTTGTACACGCCGCGCCTGACCATGAGCATCACCTGCTCCTCGATCTGTTCGTAGATAGGTATTTTTGAGTGGAAATCGAGTATAATCACGATTTGTCCTCCGTATTAAAAAGTTAGCTAACTGAGCTATCTCAAATAGCTCAGTTGTATATTATCATCCTTTTCGGCGTTTGTCAACGGAAAAGCTTTATTTTTCTCTCGTCAATATTTCCAAATGTCGGGCGCTTTGTTTGTGCATATTGCGGCAAGAACGGCGATAGCGCAAAAATAAATCTTTGATTAAAGAGCCGAAAAAAGTCCGACCCGACCGAATAAAACAAAAAACGGGATTGGCGGTCAGTCCGTCAATCCCGTTTCGTATAGCTTATTTTTTTACATATCTGTCGAATGTGAAAATATATCCGTTGCTCTCCTGCGCGGCGGAGCGCTCGACGAGCTTCCAGCCTGCGCGGCGGTCGAGGTCGGGAAAGAACTTCTCCGCCTTTCCATCCGCATTTACGCGCGTTACATACGCTTCATCGCATGAGTCGATCAGCTCGTTGTAGACCGCCTCTCCACCCATGAGGAATACATTTTCGCCATTTTCAATAATGTCCGCGAGCTCGTCAATGCCGTGGCACACCGTGACATTTTCGGCGCTCCAATTTTCGTCTCGCGTCAGCACTATATTCTTCCTGCCCGGCAGAGCCTTCTGCCCCGGTAGGGAGAGAAATGTCGTGCGTCCCATGATAACGGTGCTGCCCATTGTCTTTTCTTTGAGAAATTTGAGGTCGGCGGGGATGTGGAAGAGCATTCCCGTGCCCTTGCCGATGCCCCAGTTTATGTCGGCACAAACTATTGCTTTCATCTTCGCTCCTTATATCGCAACGGGTATCTTCTCGGTGAACTCGTGATATTTGTAGTCCTCAAAATGCACGCTGTCGGGCGTGAACTTGTAGAAATCTGTTATCGATTTGTCGAGGACGAATTTCGGCGCGTCGTAGGGCTCGCGCTTTATCAGCTCTTCGACTATCGGAACGTGCCTGTCGTATATGTGCGCGTCCGCAATGACATGAACAAACTCGCCCGGCTCAAGTCCCGAGACCTGCGCTATCATGTGAACGAGCGTCGCATATTGGCAGACGTTCCAGCTGTTTGCCGTGAGCATATCCTGCGAGCGCTGGTTGAGTATCGCGTTGAGCTTCTTGCCCGTGACATTGAAAGTCATGCTGTAGGCGCAGGGATAGAGGTTCATCTCGCTCAGGTCTGCGTGGACATATATGTTTGTCAGTATGCGGCGGCTGAGCGGGTTGTGCTTGAGGTCATAGAGAACTCTGTCAACCTGGTCGAAGTCGCCCTCGGGATAGTGGTGCTTGACTCCGAGCTGATAGCCGTATGCCTTGCCAATGCTGCCGTCCTCGTTAGCCCAAGCGTCCCAGACGTGTCCCTTGAAGTCGTTGACGTTGTTCGATTTTTTCTGCCATATCCAGAGCAGCTCGTCCGTTGCGCTCTTGATAAAGGTCTTTCTGAGCGTCATCGCCGGGAACTCCTTTGAAAGGTCGTAGCGGTTGACGATGCCGAATTTCTTTATCGTGTGCGCACTCGTGCCGTCCTCCCAGTGCGGGCGGACGTTGTAGTCCGTGTCCCATGTGCCGTTTTCGAGTATATCCTTGCAGTTGGCGATAAATACCTCGTCTGCGTAGCTCATTTCTTCCTCTCCTCTTTGCCTTTTCTTTATTTATATTATTCCTGTCTGCCGGAGCAGATCGGGTATTCCGTGCTCAAAATCAACGCCGTAGCGAAGATCCGTGCCCGCTTCTTTCGTTCTCACGATGCAGCCGTGGGTATAGTCAACGGCTATCCTCGCGCTCTCGGCGAGGCTCAATCCGTTCATGTATGCGCCGAGCAGCGCGCTCGCGAACACATCGCCCGTGCCGTGAAAATATCCGTCCACCGTGTCCGAGAGGGCGTAGCTTATCTCGTCTGTCGAGCGGTCGTATGATGCCGAGCCGACCTGTCTGCCGTCGAATGCAACTCCCGTCAGAACCACCTTTGACGGTCCGAGACAAGAGAGCCTGCGAAGCGTCGATTCAACATATTCTTTCGAATATGGGGCGGGGCGGTATTCCTCGCCGAGCATGAACGCCGCCTCCGTGAAGTTCGGAACGATTATGTCCGCCTTGGCGCAAAGGCGCGTCATTTGCTTTGCGAAGTCCATGTCGAACACCGTGTACATCTTCCCGCCGTCCGCCATCGCGGGGTCGACGAGCACGACCGTGTCTTTCTCTTTGAAATCGTCTATAAAATCGGTCACTATGTCTATCTGCTCGACTGAGCCGAGAAAGCCGCTGTATATCGCATCAAATTTTATTCCGAGGCTCTTCCAATGCTCCGCGATCGGGCGCATGTCGCCCGTGAGGTCGCGGTAGGTGAAGCCCGTGAATCCGCCAGTGTGCGTCGATAGCACGGCGGTCGGTATGACCGAAACCTCAATGCCCATGGCTGAGATTATCGGCAGGGCAACTGTCAGCGAGCACTTGCCGAAGCCCGAAATATCATGTATGGCAGCAGCCCTTTTGAGTCTCTCCATGTGTATCACTCGCTTTTCATTATGATGTCCGCAAGCTCGTCTGCGGTCAAATTCGGAATATATTTTTCAACCCGGGCTTCTTCGAGCGCCGATATTATTTCTTCGCGCCGGAACTCCGCCCCGCGAAGCCGCGCTTCGAGCTTTGAAATATCTCCGATGTTCATGAAATCGCCGAAAATGCGTATGTCTTCTATCCGCCCGCAGACACTTTTCTTTTTTATATAAACCGTTCCGCAGCTAAGACGGGATCGCTCGGATTTTTGAAGCCGCTCGGCGCCGCAGTTCCATTCGTCGGTCGAATATTTGCTGTCTCGAAGCTTCTCAATGGCTTCTATATCGCTTTCGCCGAGTTCATATATTTCTCCGCCGCGCTCCGTCATATATTCAGCCAGCATCGCGCCGATAATGTCGGGGCTGACTTCTTCCGTGTATTCGGACAGATTCGCAACGCGGCTTCTGACTGACTTCACTCCGTGCCCGATCAGCTTGTTTTCGTCCGGTTTCAGCGCTTCGGACATAGCCTCAAGGTCGGCGCTTATCAGCAGTGTGCCGTGAAACAGCGACCTGCCGTCGCGCGAACACATCGCCGTGCCGGAGATTTTTCTGCCGCCGACAAGAATGTCGTTTCGCCCGGATATCTCCGCCACAACGCCGATGGAGCGAAGAACATCTATAACGGGTCGGCATAGTTCAACTCTGTCAGCTTCGCCGTTTATAATGAACGAAAAATTGAGGTTGCCCGTATCGTGATAGACAGCCCCGCCGCCGGTCATCCGCCTGACAACGGGCAGCGAGCGGGTGCGAACATAATCACCGTTTATCTCGTCCGCCGCGTTCTGATTTCTGCCGATTACAATGCACGGCTCGTTTTGCCAGAGCAGGAAAAAATCTTCGTCCTTTTCGCAGAGAAAGTATTCCTCAGCCGACAGGTTGAAAAACGGGTCGGTGCTGCCGAGCGTCAGAATGAACACAAAACTCATCTCCGAAAATCTGTTGCCCTTTATAATATCATTTCGCGGGAAGAAAATCAATAATAAGCGCGAACGAAACGCAAAAAGAGCCGCCCTGCGAGTTTTGCAGAGCGGCTCGTCTGTGTTATTTAAACAGCTTCTTTATAAAATTAATTATAGATGACGTGATTTTAAGAAGCGGCTTGAAGATTGCTTGGAAAGCCTTGACAACGAGCGATTTATCCGTGCCCTTGTCGTTCTCTATTTCGGCATAGAAAGCGTCATAGTCGCCGTTTTCGTATCTTTCAAGCATTTCGCCGAAGGTGACGTCCTTTTCCTCGCCGTCCTTCATAACGCTTATCTTCACATAGATATCCTTGAAGGTGAGGTACTCGGAGTCGGGATCGACGCACTCGAATCTCTTGCCGTCCGTCGAGTCTGCCGTCTTGATTCCGTCGAAGGTCAGAACGTCGAAGTGGAGATACATGGCGTCGGGGTATCTCGCCGCGTAGTAGGCAAGGTATCTTCCGGCAACGCTCTCAAAGACGGTGAGCGTGCCCTTGAAGTTTATAACCTTCTTTTCCTCGTCGTAGCTTACTGTCACAAGCGGCATCTCATTATCAAGGGCGAAAGCCTGCGCGGCGGTGTTTTTCTCGTCGCATATGAGCAGGAATTTTTCGTTGTGACCGTCAAACGCATCGTACTCTATTTCCGTGTCGCCCTCGGCGGTAATCGCAACCGTCATGAGGTCGCCGCAGTTTGCGAATGCGAGGGAGTTTATATTTTTTACATCGCTTCCGAGCAGAACTTCCGTCAGATACGGGAATCCGTTGAACGCATTCTTGCCCACGGAGGTCACTCCGTTGCCGAACACAACTCCCGTGACCAAATTGGCGTTGCTGCTCCAGGTGTAGTCTGCGACATTGTCATAGGAATACATGTCGCCGCTGCCCTCGACCGTTATCTGATAGAGGTCGGGCTGGAAGCTCCATGTGAGGTTGTCGCCGCATACGCCGCTCGTCTGACCGTAGTTGTAGACAATCTTGATGTTCTTGAGCGCAGATGCAACGTCAACAACATTTATCTTGTCCCAGTCGCTCTTTGTGCCGCGATAGTATATAGTATCTATCCTGTTCGTGCCGCCGAGCGCACCGATTTCTATCTTCTTTATGCCCTTTCCGACAACGACGGTTCTGAGCTTCGGGCATATAGAGAATATATTTTTGAAAGTGTCTACTATGTCGTTGAACTCAAAATGTGTCAGCGGTGTGCTGCTGAATGCTTGGGTTCCTACATATTCAACCGAGTCGGGGAGATAGAATTCTGTCATTCCGCATCCGTCGAATGCTACCTGGTCTATCATTCTGACTGTGTCGGGGACTGTAGTTATCTTGAGCGAGCCGCAGTTCCTGAACGCGGCATACGGAATTTTCTTGATAGCATATGAGAAAGTTACATCAGTAAGATTCGCGCAGTTGTAGAAAGCATATTGATCTATGTTGCAGTTTATATCGAATGTGAAAGCTTTCTCGAAGTTCGGGCAGTGGAGCAGGAGCGACTTGTCCTTGTTATAGAGCACTCCGCGCTCGTCTGCGCTGTAGTTCGGGTTGGCGGCGTCTACCGTAATTGCCGCAGGGCAGCCGCTGAAAGTGTATCCGGGAATTGATATCTCTGTAAGATTTTTCGATATATTTATCTCTTTGAGCGCACAGCCTGTGAAAGCCATATTGCCTATCGTTGTGACAGAATCCGGAATATTTACGCTTTCAAGCTTTCTGCAGCCAATAAAGCATTCCCGTGGAATAGTTTCAAGACCCTCGGGCAGAGTTGCCTTTGTCATTTTCCAACAGTCACGGAATGCGCCGACGCCTATTGTCTTTACGGAGCCCGGGATAGTGATGTCAACAAGCTTTGTCGCACTGTAAAAAGCGTAATCGCCGATGGTTTCAAGTCCGCTCGGGAGATTGACATCTGTAACTCCCGTGTTCGCGAACGCATATGGCGCGATTTCTTTTACAGTAGATGCAACCGTGCACTCGACAACATCGTAGTCAGCCGTTGTATTTTGGGCAGGGAACCTGATGAGCTTTGTCTTGTCCTTGTTGTAGAGAATTCCGTTGAGCGAGCTGAGATACGGGTTGCCGGAATCGACCTCGAACGATTTCATGTAATAGAACGGCTGTATCGAGTCGCAGAACACTCTCGCATCGGTTACGTTTATGTTCTTGCCGATTTTAACCTTGAGAGCGTATGTGTTTATTTCCGAGGTGTCCCATTTCTTTATGTCATTGACCGTCAAAGTGCCGCTTCCTGTTATGGTTACAGTACTTTTGGATCTGTCGAAGGTGAAGGTTATCTCCTCCGGCTCTTCCTCTTCGCTGTAATTATAAACAACATTTGCCGATTTAATGGCGCTGTTGTCGTAGCTGTCTATAGTTATGAGCTTCCAGAGTTCCTCTGTGCCGCGGTAATTTACCGTATTCAGCGATGAATCGAACGCAGCGCCGTCAACTCTCTGAAGCGTCGCGGGGAGAGTTACGGTATTAAGATTTTTGCAGCCGTTGAAAGCATATGTCGGTATGGCGCGCAGGTTATATGCAATGTCAACGTTTCTGAGATTTTCGCACCCCTTGAATGCATATTTATTGAGATCACATCTGACGGTGTAGTCAAAAGTATACGGAAGATTCGGGCAGTAGTAGAGCAGGGTCTTGTCCTTGTTGTAGAGCACACCGAGATCGTCCGTGCTGAAATACTGATTTTCGGGGTCGACTGTCAGGGCAATATTGAGTCCGCCGAAATTTCTTCCGGGGGAGTCGGTAAATGTCTGAAGATTTTTCGGCAGCTTCAGGGTTTTAAGCTTGGTGCAGCCAAAGAATGCGATGTCGCCTATAGTTGTCAGTGAATCGGGAAGATTTACTGTTTCGAGACTTCTGCATCTGTCAAATGCGTCTTCGGGTATCGCGGTAACGCCCTCTTCAATGGTTACCTTGTTGAGCAGATTGCACTGAGCCAGAACGCCTTTGCCCATCGAGGTCACCGTGCCGGGTATTGTGATATAGAGCAAATTGCCGCAGTTGTCAAACGCAAAGTTTTCTATTGTCTCAAGACCGTCGTTAAGGAATATTGTTTTGAGAGCGGAAGAAAACTCAAAAGCACGGTAAGAAATGGTTTTCACGGTATCGGGAACGGTGTAAAACGAAAATTCTTTGCTCCCAGCTGGGTATTTTATGAGCACAGTCTTATCTTTGTCCATAAGCACGCCGTCGGGGTTGCAGAGATATTTATTGTTCGCGTCTACCTCATATTCATCTACAAAGTCAAAGTTCTCAAAGACGCGACCGGTTGTGATATTTACATCCGCCCCGATCTTTACATGCTCGGCGACCCATGAGCCGCCGAAAAGCCCGAAGTCGGCAACATCTTCGCCGAGTGTGCCGCTGCCGCTCAAAACGAGCGTTTTGTCGGCCGAGGTGTAGACCCAATCGACTCCGTTGACTGTGCCGCTTGCGTCCGAGCCTGCGGCAAAAGCCGCTCCGGCGCAGCCGAACACGGTCAGTGCCGCGAGCGCAATGCTCAAAAATTTCCTGAGCGTTGCTTTGATTTTACTGTTCATTGTTTCTTGCACCCTTTCTCATTATCATCATCACTTCAACAGTGAAATATCCGTTTTCATATTTGAGATTGACCTCGCCATTGTATTTCTTTGCGGCGCTTCTTATGCTGCCGATGCCGAGCCCGTGGTTCACGCTGTCGAGCTTCGTCGTTTTGACAGTGTTGTTCTTTATCTCGACCGGGTGGAGAGTGGGGTTGCTGACGGTCAGCATGAACACCGCCGAATCCTGAACGGCGTGAACGCTGATGACCGCGTTGCCAACAAGCTTGCTTGCCTCAACAGCGTTGTCCAGCGCGTTCGCAAGAATAGTGCAGAGGTCGATGTTTTCAATCCCGTCGGCGGGTATTATTCCGTCGAAATCAAGCTTAGTCTGCCAAATTGCCGCAGCGGCGCTCTTCTCGGCGAGTATGGCGTCGGCAAAGTGGTTGCCTGTCGAAAATGCATTTTTCGTCGCGTCGAGCCTGCCGTAAAGCTCGTCTATGTATTTTTCCGCCTCGCCGTACTGCCCGTCGGATATCAACGCCCTGACGGAGGTGAGATTGTTCTTGAAATCGTGGCGGAACACACGCATATCGCGGTTCTTCTGAACCATATTATTGTAGTGGTTGAGCTCGAGCTCAAGCAGCTTCTCCATCGCGCGCTTTCTCTGCGAAGCGATAAGATATTTTGTAACCAGATACGCTATGCATCCGACGATGAGCACAGACGAAAGCATAGTCAGCGCGTTTGCCGTCTCTTTGGAATAATCCGCGTTGAGCGACACAGTGACGCTGTAATATGCGGCGAGAAATGCCGCGAATATCATCAAGCTTGCGACCGGCGGGAATTTGTCGAACGATTCTATGGTGTCAAAATCGCCGACCCTGTCGCTTGTCAGCATGATAGCTATGAACACCAACACATACAGTATGACTTTTGCCGACATCTGACCGATGGTGTCGAGCTTGAAGGCGTAGTTTATAATGAACGCGAAATAGTCGAGGCTCGCCGCCATCGCGATACCTATCCATAAAAACGCCGTCTTCTTTTTGTACGGCTTCAATACGAGATAGGGGAACACGATAAAGCAGAGCGTCGATGTTGCGTCTGCGATGTCGGTTATGTCGAAATATTCGGGCAAGAATATCGGGAGAATCGAGAGGGCGGCAAGAACAACGCAGAAAACGACGAGCGGAGCTTTTCTGACCTTTTTCTTGTAGCCTATGAGTGCGTGAAGGAATATGTATACGAAAAACATGCATACGGCGCAGCTGACGAGGTTCAGCGGCGGGCAAACGGCGTTTAGCACCTTAACATTGTTCATCTTCTGTTACCCCTATACTTTAAAGTGCGTTGCGCTGCCGTGTCAGCTCGCGAAGCTTTCTGGATATCTTGTTTAAGCTTTTCGCTCTGATCGGAATGCTCTCCTCACGGTTCTTTATGTATATACCATCCGTATTAAGGTAATCTATCATCGACAGATTCGTCAGATAGCTGCGGTGCGTGCGGAAAAAGTGAAAAGGCGTAAGCTCCTTTTCAAGGCTGTCGAGAGACCTTTTGCAGACGAACACTTTCTCTTCGCCGCCGCTGTCGTAGTGGATATATGCGTCCTTACGCTCGACTTTTATAAAATATATGCTGTCTATGTCGATGAGCTTTGAATCCCCGCCGTTTCTGACGAGCAGGCGGCGGAATGAATATGCGTCCTTGTCCAGCTCGTTGAGCGCACGGTAGAGTTTCTCTTTCTCAACGGGCTTTGTGAGATAGCGATGCGCATGAACCTCAAAAGCGTCGTAGACGATGTCGTCGTATTGCGAGATGAATATAATAGTCTTCGTTGTCATATATTCTTCTCTGATACGCCTTGCAAGCTCTAACCCGTCTATATCCGGCATTCGGTAATCGAGAAGAAAAACATCGAATTCACCGATTTTCTCCGCCAACTCCTCGGAGTTTGAAAAGGCCGTAGCACTTATTCCGTAGGCTGCCTTTCGCGGATATTCTTCAATGAGCGACATTATCTCCCGAAGTTCCCGCAAATCGTCGTCACATACCGCAATTCTCAATATAATCTATCCCCAAAAAAGAACAAAAAACTTCCTACTGCATTTTAATACTTTAAACAATTTCTGTCAATGAATTTGGATGCTTTGCCCAAAAAAAATTAGTTAATACCGAAAAAAGTCATGTTCGTACTGAGTGGGTAGCCTTTTAATTCTTCTTCCCGTTTTTGCGCTTTTTCGGCAGTCCCTGCGCAATATGCGGAAAAGAATTTTCCGTCTGCGAGGTCGGCTGAATGTTGTAGGTTCCGTATTTGTTCACCATGTCGAATGAGTCCTCGGGTTCGCCCATGACGGGGTCGGAGCTCGGGGTGGGGCAGTGGATACCGTCGAATTTTTTGTCGTTTTCTTTATTCATTTTAATTTTATCCTTTCTGATAGAAAAAAGCGCCTTTGTATTTATTATCGTTTCCGCCCGACGCCGAAAAAATTTACTCGTTCACAAAGATTTAAAGAAATTTTTATATTCTCTTTAAACTCTATTGCAATTTTGCGTCTAATTATTGTATAATTATGGCACATTTTCAAAAGGAGTATCGCTTTTTCATGAAAGAAGAACACAGAAAGTATGCCGAAGAGGTATACGACATAATCAATCATGCCGCGAAGAACATCGGCGCAAGATTGCCGGGTTCGGACGGCGAAAAAAAGTTTGCTGCCTATATGGGCGATAAGCTCAGAGAGATCGGCATCGAGCCCGTTCGCGAAGAGTTTGCGGTTTCCCCGCGTGCGTCCATCGGCGGAATCCCCTATGCAGGCTGGCTCGGTCTCGCGCTGAGCGCCCTTGTCTATATCGCAATGGGCATCCCCGCAGTCTGGTACGGCATGGCGCTCGCATCTGCGGCATGTATCGTCTGGCTCGTCTGCAGCGTTTTCCTTTATAAGACCTGGTTCGATATGTTCTTCAAGCAGGAAGTATCGCAGAACACCTATGGCGAGCTGCTCCCGGAGGACGGCAAGTATGACTACACCATCATCCTCTCCGGCCATACCGACACCAGCTGGAACTGGCGTCATTCCGAGCACGCTTCGAAGTTTGCTAAGACAAACCCCGCACTCGGCCTCGTTGCCACCTTCGTCAAGGTCGGCTTCGGCGCTCTCTGCTTCTTCTTCCTTGCAGGCACTTCGATTGCCGTCGCGACCCTCTACACCGGCTATTATTTCGGCGCAAGCTGGGCAGCGGAAGCTTTCGCTTCTCCCGCGTTCGTGAACTTTATGTTCGCTATGCGCTTTATGCCCCTCGTTACCGCCATAGGCAGTGCGTTCCTTATCATGTGGGCAGATCCCGATCCGCGCAACGCATCCCGCGGCGCTATGGATAACGCCTCCGGCTGCGCTATCAGCTATGCTGTTACAAAGTATTTCAAAGAGAATCCCGACAAGATGCCCAAGAACTGCCGCATCATCGACTTCAACTGCGGCTCCGAGGAGGCGGGACTCCGCGGTTCTCTCGCTTTCACCCGCGCTCATAAGGGCGAGGCCATTCTTGAGAACGCGTGGAACATAAATCTGGACTCCGTCGCCGATAAGGACTATTTCGAGGTTGTTATCAAGGACGATTGGCAGTTCTGCCGCTTCGACAAGGATCTTGAGACAATGTTCAAGGATACTTTCTCGGAGCTCGGTATTCAGAGCAAGTCCAACGGCTGCATACATAACCCCGTCGGCGGCTGCGACAGCACCCCGATGACCAAGGCGGGCATGAAGTCCGTTACATTTGCGGCTCAGGATCCGACCCTGACCTATTATTATCACACCTGGCGCGATATGCCCGAGCGCTTCAGCGTTGACACCGTCGGCGACGGCTTCGATGTTGTCCTCGGCGTTATCGACAAGATCGACAAGTTCCAGCAGGCGAACGGCTTTACCGGTCCCCGCAGATAAAAGACTGTTTTGAGCGGCTGCCGCGACCCGTATTTGCGGTTTCGGGCGGCCGCTTGACTTATATTTAAGGAGGTAATAAAAATGAATCTTCAGTCAGTCATTGACAAGAAGAAAGAAGCGGCCGAGTATATGGTGAGCGAGATAACCCACATATGCAAGGACTTCGAAAAACGCGATCCCGGCTCCAAGGGCGAGCAGCAGGCATGTGAGTATATGGCGGACGTACTGAAAAACGAGTGCGGATGCGAGAGAGCCGACGTCGAGTCGTTCAAAGAGAACCCCGGTTCGTTCTTCGGCTGGATATATTTCACGATTACCTTCGTTCTCGCGGCGGTAGCTATTTCGTTCTTCTATCCGCTCGTCTCGATAATTCTTATCGTCATCGGTCTGCTTATAGTCTTTATGCAGTTCGGACTCTATAAGAAATTCATCGATCGCTTCTTCCCCGAAAAGACCGGACATAATGTCACCGCAGTCAAGAGCTGCAAGGGCGAAGTCAAGCGCCGCATATTCTTCAACGGCCATCCGGATGCCGCATGGGAGTGGCCTGTCAACTATAAGCTCGGTGGTGTCGGCTTTGAGGGTCACGCGGTTATCTGCGGCATCGGCGCTGTCTATTATCTTGTCATTTCCATAATGCTCGTAGCAAAGAACGGACTTGAGTATGTCTCGTTTGACGCAGACGAGACCCTCGGACTTCTCCGCCTCATTGGTCTCGTGTTCGTCCCGTTCCTTATCGGCCTTTATTGGATGTGGAACGAGAACCGCGTTGTTGACGGCGCGAACGACAACCTTTCCGGCTGCTATATGGGCATAGCCATCCTCAAGGCTCTCAAGGAAGAGGGCATCGAGTTTGAGAACACCGAAGTCGGCGTTATCCTCACCGGCTCCGAGGAAGCTGGTCTGCGCGGCGCAAAGGCGTGGTGCGCGGCTCATAAGGGCGAGTTCGACGATGTCCCGACTTTCATCTTCTCTTATGATACGATTCACGATCCCAAGTATCTTATGACCAACTACCGCGACCTCAACGGCACGGTCAAGGCGGATAAAGATGTCTCCGACCTGTTCATGGAGGCTGCTAAAGAGCTTGATATCTCCTGCAAGAAGGGCTGGGTTCCGCCTCTCGGCGGCGCTACCGACTCCGCAGCGTTCGCGCAGGCGGGCTTCAGAGCGACCGGCGTCACCGGACTCAACCATAAGCTTGAGGACTACTATCACACCAGAAGAGACACATATGACAACATGAACGAGCAGGGTCTCGCCGATTGCTTCGCAATCAGCGTCAAGGCTCTCGAGATGTTCGATAACGGCGCAAAGCAGTAAATTTTATCTTAAATAAGCTCACCCCGGACTGTATTTTACAGCCCGGGGTTTTGTCTGTCGAAAAAGTATATTATTGCACGGCCTCAAGGCTCACCTGTGTAAGGGGAGCTGTCACGGCTTCGCCGTGACTGAGGGGTTGTTGTAATGGAAGCTCAAATTCAAAACAACTCCTCCGGCGCACCGTGCCATCTCATTTTACACAAGTAATGCTTTGATGCCTGCAAAGCATTCAAAAATGTTTTTTGCTACAGACTGCCCCGGACTGTATTTTACAGCCCGGGGTTTTGTCTTTTATATATTTTTTATCCCAAATCCGGCTCGGCGGTTATCTCGACCTCCGCCTTCTCGCAGCCCTCAAGTTCGAGTACGATTATCTCATTATCGTCCTTGAGCAGGACTCCGGGAATGTACAGCGCGCGCTGGGGACCTATCTCCCAGTAGCGGCCGATGTTGAAGCCGTTTATGTATACGCAGCCCTTCTTGAACCCGTCAAGGTGAACGAAGCAGTCATTTTGGCTCTGCGCCTTGAAGTGTCCGCGCATGAAGAGGGGATACTTGCCGCCCTCGAGCGAAAAGTCTATCTTCTCGGGGTTGTCGAGCGGAAGTGTGACAACATCGTAGCCCATGAGATTCTGATTGCCGTAGCGGATGGCGTCAATGCCCTTGCGGTCGTAGAGGTGCTCGCCGTAGTTCACTCGTCCCATCGCGTCAACCAATACGCCTATGGTGCAGCCGTCCGTGCAGCCGTCGAATTTGAATGTATCGTAGCCCTTGACTTTGTTCTCGTCACGGCGATCAATAGTCGCCTTGCGCTCGCCGTCTATATAGACATACGCAGTGTCGTGGACATTCGCAACGCGCAGCTCGCGCGGGTCATATATCTGTTCAAGCTTTGTCTCGTAATAGATCATGCCGCTGTTCTGACCGAAATATTCCATGCTCTCGGGCAGGGGAACACGGTGGCGCTCGCCGAGATTGTCGAAGTTGCTCATAAGCGAGGTGCTCTCGTCAAGCTCGACTTTGCCTATCGTCTGGAGCTCCGGCGATGCGGGAAGCTCGGTCTCGGGCAGGTTCTGAGCCTTGAGCAGAAGCTCTCTGACTGCATAATATGCGGGCGTGTAGTCGCCCCATTCGGTCAGCAGCGCGCAGTAGTCGTAGCTCGTGACCGTCGGCTGATATTCTTCGTAGCAGTTCGCTCCGGCAGTGAAGCCGAAGTTCGTGCCACCGTGGAACATGTAGAAATTGAAGCTCGCGTCGATGTCAAGAAAATCTTTAATCTCGCCCGCAACGCTGTCTGAGCCGCGAGTGTGATGTTCCTCGCCCCAGTGGTCGAACCAGCCGCACCAGAACTCGGTGCACATCTTCGGGGTGTTCTCATGGAATCTGTCCATGGCGTTGAATATCTCGGACGCGCGCGAACCGAAGTTCAGCGTCTTGAACACATCGGGGAGCGTGCCGCCGGAGAGCATGCTGTTGTCGTCGCCGTCGGAGGTGAAGAGCATAACCTTTGTGCCGCAGTCGAGCATCAGCTTTTCAATATATCTGAGATATTCCTTGTCGTTGCCGTAGCTTCCGTATTCGTTCTCAATCTGCATCGCGATTATATTTCCACCCTCGCTCTGCTGAAGATCGCCGATCTCCTCAAACAGCCTGTGATAGAAGTCCGAAACATGCTGCAAATATTCGGGATAGGCGCAGCGCAGACGCATGTTTCTGTCCTTGAGCAGCCATGCGGGCAGTCCGCCAAAGTCCCATTCCGCGCAGATATACGGACCGGGTCTGACTATCGCATAGAGCCCGACCTCCTGCGCCGTCTTGATAAAACGCCTGATGTCGAACCTGCCGGTGAAGTCAAATTCGCCCTTCCGCGGCTCATGCATGTTCCAGCAGACATATGTTTCAACCGTGTTGAAACCCGCCGCCTTGAGCTTTCTGAGCCTGTCCTCCCAGTATTCGGGCATGATGCGGAAATAGTGCATCGAGCCGGAATATATGCGGAAGCTCTTGCCGTCCATTTTGAACTCGCCGTCTTTTATAGTGAGCATTTATTCTGTTCCCCCTTGGGCTTTTTAGTTGATTATACAATACCGCCAATGTGCAGTCAATAAAAATACCGGCAGATTTTACTCTGCCGGTAAATTGTTTTTTTGAAGCTTTTCTTATGCCTTGTTGACCGATCCGAACAGCTCCATCTTCTCTTTGACGGTAGCCTTGATAGCCTCGAAGCCGGGTGCGAGAAGCTTTCTGGGATCGAAGCCTTTGCCTTCCAGATCTTTTCCGGCCTCAATATATTTACGGGTTGCTTCAGCAAATGCCAACTGACATTCCGTGTTGACATTAATTTTGGAAACACCCAAGGAAATTGCTTTTTGAATCATATCTGCCGGAATCCCAGTACCACCATGCAAAACCAGAGGCATACCCGGAGTTTTTTCCTGGATTTTTGCCAGCACCTCAAAATTCAAGCCTTTCCAGTTATCAGGATATTTTCCGTGAATATTACCGATACCGGCAGCCAGCATCGTAACACCCAAATCAGCGATCATCTTGCACTCGTCCGGATCTGCAACCTCACCGCCGCCGACAACGCCATCTTCTTCGCCGCCGATAGCGCCTACTTCCGCTTCTACCGAAATTCCTTTTTCATTCGCCAGCGCAATAATCTCTTTGGTTTTTTCAATATTCTCTTCGATCGGATAATGGGAACCGTCAAACATAACAGAGGAAAATCCCGCTTCAATGACAGCTTTTGCACCCTCATAGGTGCCGTGGTCAATGTGTAGCGCAACCGGAACCGTAATCTTCATGTCTTTGAGCAAGCCGTTTACCATACCGACAACAGCATCCCAGCCGCCCATATATTTTCCCGCGCCTTCGGATACACCCAGAATGACAGGAGAATTGTTTTCCTGTGCAGTTTGTAGGATCGCTTTGGTCCATTCTAAGTTATTGATATTAAACTGACCGACGGCATATTTGCCCTCTTTCGCCTTGGTAAGCATTTCTTTTGCGGAAACCAGCATTTTAACTCCTCCTAAATTTCGCAGATTTGCTTCTTTTATTATAGTAGATTGTCTAAAAAAAAGCAAACCTTTTTCATAATTTTTACAATAATAGAATAAAAACTTTTATTGATAAAATAGAACCGACTACAGTCGCAGCCGGTTCGTCATCATTTTATGCAGCCGGACTCCCGGAAACTGCCGCTGCGTCCTGCGTAGCAACACTTTGTGTGCCTGCCGCGCCGCTTTGTTGTTCAGCTTCCCAGG